>Ga0156235_165_pt1 | contig 5320 bp, 2 predicted proteins | sample RifCSPlowO2_12_FD_107882 | JGI IMG/M metagenome (GOLD analysis project Ga0156235, IMG submission 107882) | Omnitrophica bacterium RIFCSPLOWO2_12_FULL_44_17 | reverse complement strand
TGACAATTGCCTCCTTTTGCAATTATCATCGGCAAATTTAAGATTTAACCATTGGGGTTAAGGAGAAAAAACTCCCCGACCCCTCAACTAATTATAACCTGGCTGATGTGTTGACAGCAGTGTCAAGCGGCGCAACCATAGGTGCGGATTACGTCCAGAACCTGAACGAAACCGGTCTGAGGACTAAACTGACAGAATACGCGACGGCTGTTGTTGCGATGTTTCGTACGCAATATCCAAATAATGATGTGAAGAGCATCTATGGCGGAAAGAAAATTATTGAGACGCATCTCGAGACATATGCGGCCTCGCTTCCGTTTCCTATGACGATCGATGTGACTAGCGATGAAATCGGAGCTCAGTACCAGGCGACTTTGCGCATTCAAGTGGCCGGAATTGATTATACGTCTAATACGGTGGACCTTGGCAATAAACGTTTGACCATTACTTTTACACCGTCAGATTTTCGTCCCGAGCTTCGTTTGGACGGAACATTGGTTGCGCAGGGAAATACAACCACACCCGGGACTACCTACACTGCGACTATCAAGATTGATCACCCCTACCCGGCATCAGGCGGCACTTATTCGGATCAGACCGGAACGTATGATGTCAAAAGCGGAAATTATACGTTTGCGATTGTGAGTACATTTGGTTATCCCGGCGAGAGATTGATTGCCGGCCACCAGGCCAAGATAGATGAAAGTTTGAATTCGGGATTAACCGAGACGTCAGAGCAGGTGATGGGTGAAGCGCTGAATTTAGTGGGGCTTACATGGGTACAAGAGGAATACGCGGCTAACGATTTAATTAAGCTAAACAAAGATATGTATACGATTCATCATCACGAAATCGGGATGGTGGTTCAAACGGACAGCTATTTTGTGGATTTTAGAAATGGCCTTGTTTCCAATCTGAGTATGGCGGCTGTCATTGACAATTGGGAGCTCAAGTCGCTGTTTGAATCAACGAACGCTGTTTCAAGCGGTCTAGAACACGGAGTCCTTGAGCAAATCATGAATCCGGCAAATCCGGCGGCGTCTACTGTCAACACGCTTTGTAATGCGAGTCAGCTTGGGTACAAAATTTTTAAAGCGACCGGCAGTAATTTTGCCTCGATTTCCCCCCAGCTTCAAAGTTATTCGAGCGGCATGATCAGTTATTATCAATCGCGGGTGAATAGCGGCAGAGAACTGATTATTCCTCAACATGGCTATTTGAGCCTGGGAGGCGCTTGGCATGGTTTTGGATTTATCGATTATGATGATGCCACAAGAGGCAGCATTGGCTTTATGATCACGGGTGGGTTTAATGGCGGCTATTCTTCTGATTTCGGGACGATTCCGCCCGCTGTTGTCTCTGATTATTGGAAAACCGGCTTTCCTGATCTTAGCATTCAAATGTCTACGATGAGTTTTAAATCTTATGAGCCTGTGGATATGGCAAGCGGGGCATATCTGTTTGATCATGTGGATCTGTCGCTCGGCGGGGCGGCGCCAATGGGGCTTGCGCTCAACCGGTCCTATAACAGCAGTAACCGTTTATCGAACCGGAATGTTGGCTTTGGCTGGACCCACAGTTACGACATTTTCCACAAACGCACCGGCCAGGGCCGGCCTGGATTAGGAAGCCGGACTCCGGTGGATGCGGCGGCGGTGTTTACCGCGTTGTTTACTGCGAATGAGGTCTTGTATAACCGGAATGATTCGCTCGGCTGGATGACAGTCGCATTAATTCAGAAATGGGCAGTTGACCAGTTAATTGATAATGTCGTGACGGTTTATTTCGGCCAGGAAGCGACTGAATTTATCAAACTGGCCGACGGAACATATGCTTCGCCGCCGGGCCAGACGGCGAAATTAGTTGATGATGGCGATGGCACCTTGAGTCTTCGGGAGCGTTTTGGCGGACGCATGGATTTTGATGCAACCGGACGGATTGCGAGCTCTCGCGATGTGGACGGGAATGAACTGATATTTGCGTATTCGGGCGGCAAGTTATCAACCGTGACGGATGAATTCAACCGGACGCTTACATTTTCTTATACCGGTGAGGAACTCACGTCGGTTTCAGATTCCGAAGGGCGTTCCGTGATCTACGGGTATGACGGCGACGGTGATTTGGTGACTTATACCGATCCTGAAAACAAAGTATGGCAGTATGGGTATGATGAGTTGCACCAGATGACGAGTTTGACGAATCCGCTAAATATCACGACAGCGGTGAATGTTTATGACAGTGAAGGCCGCGTGGAGACGCAGACCGTTCCGCGCCAGGGCGGCGGGACAACCACTTACAATTTTTATTTCTCTGGCTTTCGCAATGCGGAAGAAGATCCATTCGGAAGGCAGATGATTTACCATTTGGATGATAAGGGTAGGACGGTTGCGCTTGAAAATGAATTGGGGTTCAAGAATCTGATTTTCTTTGATGGCCAAAATCATGAAATCCAGACGACCGATCCGAGAACCAATAGTACTTATGTTACGTATAACGGTGATCACAATGTGACGAAAACAACCAATGCATTGAACCGGGAAACTTTGTTTCGATATGATCCCCTATTAAGACTGGAGGAAACGGAAGATCCTCTCAATCATATTACCCATTTCGATTATGATTCCGAACATCACCTGACTTTGACTACCGATGCCGAGAATATCGACACAGGTTTTGACTATTATCCCAACGGGCAGATCGAATTTTCGAGAGATGGCCGTGATACAACGACCACTTTTTCCTATGACAACTTTGGCCTTCCCGAATCAACGCAAGTGGCGCTCCGGCCGGTGATACAATTCGATTATGATCCTATCGGGCGCGCACAAGAGCTTACTGATAATGAAAACGCGCTCACCCAGTTTGATTATGACAAACGAAGCCTTCCTCTGAAAATTACAGACCCGCTCCTGAAAGAAATTATATTTACCTATGACGATGCCGGCCGCCTCTTCACAAGAAAAGATCGCAATAACTACACAACGAGCTATTCATATACTCCCTCCGGCAAACAGGACACGGTGACGTATCCGGATCTTTCCACCGTTCATTTTACCTATGATCTGCATGATCAATTGACCGACATGACAGATTCGCTCGGGAATACACATTTTGTCCGCGATGAGCTTTACCGCGTGACGTCAGTGACGGATCCGAACGGATTTACGGTTTCGTATGGCTACGACGAAGCGGGGAATGTGACGAAGATCACGTATCCGGGAAACAAAGACGTGATTTATACGTATGATGAGCTTAATCGCCTTGAGACCGTGACGAACTGGCTTAGTCAGGTTGTGACTTATTATTATGACGATGCGGGACGGCTTGACTATTTTACGCAATTTAACGGGATTACGACGGATTATGATTACGACGACGCAAACCGGCTCACGTTTCTTCAGCATAAGGACATAACGGCGAACCGGACGATTGCGAGGTACACCTACACGTTGGACGGAAACGGAAACAGGGAAACGGCGAAGGTGATTGCGCCTGTTTCTCTCGTGATTAACTCTTCCGTCAACATTCCATATACGTACAATGAGAAGAAGAACCGGCTGGTGAATGCCGGCGGTTACGGATTAACGTACGATGACGAAGGGCAAATGACGTCTATGGGACCGATCGGTCTGAGTTATGATTACGAGCACCGGCTCGTGAGCGTGTGGAATTCAATCTACGCCTATGACGGTTCCGGCAATCGTTTGCGGGCAACACACAATGGCGTTCAAACGCGGTACATTTATGATTTGAGCGGGAACTTGCTTGCGGAAGCTGACGTCAACAATAACATTATCGCTTATTACGTTCACGGATTAGGTTTGCTTGCGACAATCACGTCTGACGGCCAGACATTTTGTTATCATTTTGACGCGAGCGGCAATACAATCGCCGTCACCGATCTTTCAAAAGTGGTACGGAATGCTTATGCGTACGAGTCGTTCGGGCTTGTTGTGGAAGATAAAACTTTCGACCAGCCGTTCACGTTCTCGGGCGAGTTCGGTGTGATGCAGGAACCAAGCGGTCTCTATTACATGCGTGCCCGTTACTACGACCCCGAAACCGGCCGCTTCATCTCCGAAGACCCCATCGGCTTCGCCGGCGGGGATGTGAATCTGTTTGCGTATGCCGGGAATAATCCGGTGAATAGAATCGATCCTTTTGGGTTGGAGCTCCGAATCTATTCGTCAGACGCTTTTGGGAAAAAAGGAATTAATCATGCTTTTGCATGGTCTTCGGAAACTGGATTAAGTGCCGGAATGTGGGGTTCTTCAGGTTCCGGGGGAAATGGTGCTGGGTCGCGAAATAGTCCGTACAAGGTTGTTACAAATCTTAATGGATTGTCCGAAGCTGACGCTATTGCAAGAATACGAACATATCCCGACTGGAACAAGGGCATATGGTTCCCAATAATCAATGATTGCCATACCCAACTGGAAAAAGCTTTTAATTATGCGGGGGTGCCGTATCCAGGAGCGCCTGAAGGAAGAGTTGATGATAATATCCAATCACGTGTGATACAAGCCATCCGGAAGAATGTTTAGGAAATCGGTGTAGAATGATGGGAAGCCAAATGAAATGTTTTAAGAAATATTTATTAAATTTATTTTTGTTTTTCATTTGTATAACGATATACACTTCCTGTGCTCAATTCTATGTAACCTATATGTTTACCTATCCTCCCGGGAGTAAACCCCACGAGAATAATTGGGCATATATTGGTGAGGTTTGGTTTTCGCCAGTAGGCAAAAAACCATATCCAAGTTATTCAAAAAAACACGTAGCTATTTTTGTCGAAGACAAAGAAAAAAATAATTATCTTAAAGATAAGTTCGATGTCGAAGGCGCAGACCTTTTAGCAAAAGCGACTTGGGATGTTTTTGAACAACTTACGATAGTTATATATGAGGAACGTTATGAAGATACGGGTGGCGAGTTCAATAAAAATCATCTTCGGAAAGAGCCGAGAGATATTTTGATTTTGCGATATCAGTTTGATGATAAGACGAAAAAATTCAAGCGAATCGAGTATAAGAAGCTTGGGTAAAAAAATGCAGGCGTTCTGCAAACGGACAGCACAATCGCCATCACCGATTTTTCAAAAGTAATCGTCCATACGCATACCGCATACCGGACCCCGTCCGGCGGGGAGGGGTTAGAGTTAATTTATCATTATGACGGAACTTAAAATTTATGACAATTTTGGCCTCCCTGAATCGGTTCAAGTGGCGCTCCGGCCGGTGATACAATTCGATTATGATCCTATCGGGCGCGCACAAGAGCTTACTGATAATGAAAACGCGCTCACCCAGTTTGATTA
>Ga0156235_147_pt1 | contig 6748 bp, 7 predicted proteins | sample RifCSPlowO2_12_FD_107882 | JGI IMG/M metagenome (GOLD analysis project Ga0156235, IMG submission 107882) | Omnitrophica bacterium RIFCSPLOWO2_12_FULL_44_17 | reverse complement strand
CTATAACTGTGTGGTCTCAAACATGGTTGGATCTGCAACAAGTAATGACGGAGTTCTCAATGTAAACGATGCACCCGCGATTACCACTCAACCGGTTAATGTGACAACAAATCCAGGAACGAATGCAACCTTCACGGTTGCTGCTTCCGGTACGGCTCCTCTGTCCTATCAATGGAGAAAAGGAACCAGTCCTCTGTACAATGCAGGAAAATATTCAGGAGTCACGACCACCACGTTAACCATTACCGGTGTCGCTGACGCGGAAGAAGGAAACTATAACTGTGAGGTCTCAAACATGGCCGGATCTGCAACAAGCGATAACGGGGTTCTCACAGTAAACGATGCACCCGTCATTACCACTCAACCGATCAGTCAGACAAAGAATCTCGGGGAAAATGCAAGCTTCACAGTTGCGGCTTCCGGAACCGCTCCTCTCTCCTATCAATGGAGAAAAGGAACCAGTCCTCTGTCCGACACAGGAAAATTCTCAGGAGTCACAACCACTACATTAACCATCTCCGATGTCGCCGATGCGGAAGAAGGAAACTATAACTGTGTGGTCTCAAACATGGTCGGATCCGCCACAAGCGATGACGCTTCTCTCACGGTTCGGGATGTTGCTCCCGTCATTACCACTCAACCGGTCAGTCAGACAAAGAATCCTGGGGAAAATGCAACCTTCACGGTCGCTGCTTCCGGAACGGCTCCTCTCTCTTATCAATGGAGTGAAGGAACGAGTCCTCTGTCCAATGGCGGAAAATATTCAGGAGTCACAACCACCACATTAACCATCACCGGTGTCGCCGATGCGGAAGAAGGAAACTATAACTGTGTCGTTTCGAATGTCGCGGGATCCGCCACAAGCGATAACGCGTCCCTCACAATAAACGATGCGCCCGTCATTACCACTCAACCGGTCAGTCAGATAAAGAATCTCGGGGAAACTGCAACCTTCACAGTTGCGGCTTCCGGGACCGCTCCTCTCTCCTATCAATGGCGAAAAGGAACCAGTCCTTTGTCTAACGCAGGAAAATATTCAGGAGTCACGACCACCACGTTAACCATCACCAGTGTCGCCGCCACAGAAGAAGGAAACTATAACTGTGTGGTCACTAATATGGCCGGAACCGCCACAAGTAATGACGCTTCTCTCACCATAGGTGCGTCCTTCACCCTCTCGGGCACAAAAAATGATAAGGATGGTGGAAGCGTCATATCAACACCTTCGGGAATTAGCTGCGGAATCGGTTGTCAAACATACAGTGCATCATTTGGTGGTTCTGTCCTCTTAACTGCCACCCCCGATACGGGTGCGAGCTACCAATTCATCAAATGGACCGGCGACAGTGAATGCAACGATTCGGTTCAACAACTGACAAACCCCATCACCATCGCTATGAGCGCTAATAAAACCTGCAACGCCGTTTTCGATCGCGCGCCAACCGCAAATATAGAAGTCCGTACGATACCAGACGGAGCCGTTACCCCGGGCGGAACCCCACCAATGCCCGAAATCACTGAAAGAGTAGATTATGTCTTAAAAAGCAACGCATTAGATCCGGATGTTGGTGACATCCTGACCTATGTGTGGGAAGCCACAGCCCCCACCGGAACACAAGCAAATATTCTTGATACTCTTCCTGATCCAAAATCCCGGTTATTTAATGTCATTACGCCACCAAGCACAACTTCAGAAGTTGTTGTTAAGGTAACGGTCACAGATAGTTATGGGTTATCGACAATTTCTCAATTGTCTATTCGTGCGCTTAACTTTACCGCGCCTGTCGCAAGAGAAATTGGCATTTGCATGCCTGCTGTATCAACCCAATGGCGTTACTTCGCCCCCCAAAAGAACAGCTATGATCAAGATACGTTAAATTTGACGGGTATTTATCTTTTGACAACGTTTCAAAACGGCAATCCGGCATGGATATTCCCTACAGATGGGGTTGCAAAGCATGGCAACGCAGCAAAGGAAAATCAACAAGCCAAATTTTGGGCTGACTCGTCAACTTGGAAGACCGGACTTGAGGACGACTACGAACGCGGGCTCTACACCATATATCGCACTCCTGATACATCAATAACAGCTTCGGCAAGATTTTTTATTCGACTATATCTCGCCAGTGCACCGATTGACTATTGTGGACCGGTTCCCGGTAGCACCAAACTGGGTCCGAACACCGGTGAATGGTACTTTTTAGCTGATACCAAGAACTTCCGAAGAGATCTCTCGGTCAGAGGAACAATCATGGCCCCAGACGGCATTCCGCTTAGCGGGGTTATCGTTGACGGAGGTCCTCTGGGAGAAAAAGTAACCGGTGCTGACGGAACCTTCTTATTTCAAAATGTGAACTATGGACTTAATTACACGATTACTCCGTCAAAAGATGAGTATTGCTTTACTTCCCAGAGCCGCACGGCCTATGTCGTACCACCCGGGGAGGAGATACATTCCTTTACAGCAACGGCAGGTTCTTGTTCATGATGAGGAGGAGAGAATGATAGATAAAAAAAGATTCAATGAAAAAGGATTTACGCTGGTGGAAATTCTTATCGTCATCGTAGTCATCGGCAGCCTTGCGAGTTTGGCGCTGCCTCGTTTGATGTCGCAAACTGATCGATTCCGTCTTGTGGAAGCGATAAATATCATGACGGCCATACGAAAGGCCGCTTTGCAATACTATGACGTACAAGGTACTTTTCCATCAGTCGGCCCGCAAACTTGTAACGGAACGGGTGAGGATGCTGAATTCCAAGCACTTGGAGTAGACTTGTCAGCAACTTGTGACGGGGAAAACATAAAAGATTGGTCAATTACTTTATGTGGTGTTAACGTTCTGAGTTGTGATCCAATTGGCAACTGCGAAATCGGACTAGGAGATGTATTGGCTTCGGATGTGAATGATAGGGACAGTGCGGGTATTACATTAAAATTGAATGGAACATGGTGCGGATCCGGAAAATATGGACCAGGAGGAATATATGACATATCTCAATATAACTCATAAGAAACCTGAAAGAAATTTGTGGAAATTAATGATTATGATTTTGGCATTTATAGTCGTTCCAATTTTGGTGAGTCTTCAATTGCCCATTGGTTTTGCCGCGAATAACGACAATGAATTATCAATACTTAAACAAGGCATCGATCTCTCTTTAAAAATAAGGGCGGGAGAAGAAAAGTACTTCAATAGCCATGACAGCAGTTATCTGCCCGTTGATTCGTCCGACTGTGAGAAATTCCGGACGGAACTCGGAGCGGATATATGCAAGGATGACATTCACTGGTCGTTTAGCGTTTGTTCTAACCCGCTTGTGTGTTGGCCCGTCACAGATGATACTAATCATTGTCCTTCAAAGGGCTTACCTATCAAACCCGGAACCGTACATGCCTTCTTAAAAGACGGCCTTTCCGCCATCACCCTTTCCCAAGCCGGAGAATGGTGCGGGACGGGAATTTATGCGGCGGGCGAGAAATATGATGTCAGAAAATTCGCTCCTGCGTTTTCAGCATATATGAGGAATAATGCTCCGGACAAGGACGAAAAACGTCACAGGCATGTCCATTTCAAGAAAATAAAACCGGAAAAACCCACGATCAGCAAAGAGCTCGACAAGTTGTTTGATAAGAAAAAGTAAACCTCAACCTTCAGACCTGTTCCCAACAAAACCGGTTCTGGGGGTACCAGTTCTCATAACTCTCCACTAAAGACATACAAAAATCCACGTTTCCCTGAATTCTCGCTTTTCTGCCCAACGGGGCGACGCGGCAATCTCCTCTTTAAAAACCGAGATTGCTTCGCCTTAAACACCTGGTTCTATTATAGGGTCCACTGAAAAAAGATTTAAAAGCATGCAACCTCTTTAAAATAAACGACAGCGGATTGAAAAAACAGGTGCAGGCATGGTAAAATTGCGCGATAAACTAAAGAAAGCATTGAAAAACCGTGCAATTGTGTTGGGGGGAAACAGCATGTACAAGAGCCCAGATCGCCAAACGCCGCACTTATTTGAAGAATTATTTCCGTTCGGAGGGAAGCTGGATTCGAAGAATCGATGGTTGAAGAAAGATAGCCGGGTTAATTCCGTGGAAAGAATTAGAGCAAAAATACGCTCAATATTTTTCAGATCTTGGCCGGCCCGGTACGGACGGGCGGCTGGCGGGGGGACTGTTTTTACTCAGTGCCATTCGGGACACAATACTTAATTGTAGAATCTCAATCCGTTGCTTGAAATTCGATCTTATTCGCGTCTGTAATCCGTTTTGACGCATCAAGAATTTGGGCTAATCGGGGGACACAACAGAATGGCACCCGATTGATTCCGATTCAGCTTTTTCATGATTGCCCAAATCCAGCTTACTTTAAAACAAAAGGAACGATGACGACGGACCTTTTTCCCCAATCTTCATGGGCTTTCCGGTCAAATGTATATTTGCGGTGAAGTTTTATGAATTCAACATAGTCATCCATGGAAAGAGATTTTGAAGGCGGAAGATTTTCGCGAATGACCGGAAGATTTAATTTTTTCATGTTTTGATGTACTCCGCGATCTTTCGGTAGAGTTCTTCCGTGCCATATTTTAAACACAGTTCGTGAAACCGATCGGAATGAATATCAAGCCGATTTCTCTTGATAAGCTCAAGGATGTCTCCCATGTCTTTATATTCCCGGCCTTGCTGATTGTGTTTTAACGAATGGAGTTTCAATGCGATCAAGTGTTCCAGAGAAGGCACGAAGATCCGTTTTCCTTGCATCTCGATTTCTTTTCCATCCTTGATCATGCCGGCCAGCGTATCTCGATCAACAAATATAACATCTAAATCCATCCAATTACTCACACGACTACTCAACCGGACAAATAAATCGTTTTTCACATCAACTTTGTAACCTTCTTGCTCTAATACGGGAAGTATTTCGATGAAATCTTTTTCTGTCATTAAAATATCCACATCAGCCGTCATGCGCGTCGCTTGATAATAATTGACTGCAAAACCTCCGATGAGCACAAATGGGATATTGGCTATTCTCAGCTCGGTCGTGATCAGGTCGAACACATCAACGTATTTCATATGAGATTGATGATAGCGTCCCGGATTTGATCATCTTGTTGATTGAATATTTTTCATGGCTCGAATTCTATCATACTCATGGAAGCCTGTGAATCATAATTCCCCCTGAAGTTTGAACACGAATTGACTCAGTAATCGGTAATCGGGGGACACAATAGAATGGCGCTGACTTAAGGAAAATCCAGCGTTTTTTCTGGATTCCCGCTTTCGCGGGAATGACAAGAAAAGTGACGGAATATCTTTTGCCTAATAAAGTTACATTATATGTCATCCCCGCGAAAGCGGGGATCCAGCAGTAGGAATTAGCTGAAAAAGTTGTTAAGTCAGTGCCATTCGGGACACAATACTTAATTGTAGAATCTCAATCCGTTGCTTGAAATTCGATCTTATTCGCGTCCGTAATCCGTTTTGACGCATCAAGAATTTCAAGCGATACCAAATTTCCTTCGGCATCGTAATCAATAATAACGCCGGGTTTTCCTTCATCGCTTTCCGCAACGCTAACATTATCGCGAAAAATGACATTCACGGTGTCAGTTTTAATATCATAAGTCACTTTCATCGGGTATTCCTCCAATACTTTTCGGTTTTGCTTGTTCGATAAGCAGTAACGACCTCAGCCGGATGCCGATCCGTATCAACAAATATATGAATAAGACAAACCTTTGCTTCCATTGTCATATGTGACTGAACCACAATTCGTCCTTTTCGAACTTCTTCGGATTGTTCTGGGTTTTGCAAAACACAACGCACCATTTGCTCGTCTACACGGTACCTGTTCCCCGCCAAAAAATCCGCTAAACAGCACAGCGGATTCGCTGCGAATTTTAGCGAATACGGCGGGCAGGCAAAAGTACAGGGTTCGATCGGGGACTACTATAAGAACCCTCCTTTCTGCTTTACAAATTCTTGATGAACCTGCGGACATCATCATGGCCGCCAAGCAACGAGAAAATGGCTTCTTCTTTAGTTTGAATCCAGACTATTCGAAGATCAATGCTGATCCGTGCCTCATAGACTTGGCCCATCGAGCTACCATAAAGTTTTTTAATATGCAAACCATAGGATGCCTTGCCGTGTTTAAAATACGAGTCCAGAGCTTCTATCGCTTTGATGACAAGACGCTGTTCCTGGGATGTGATTTTATCAAATGACTTCTGAAAAACAGCTTTGAATACGTATCGAAGAGGCATCTGTTATTTTTTGGCTCGCTTCTTTAAATGGCTTATTCCCTCATCTAACGTTTTATATTGGAGATCATCTTCCTTATTTTCAAGCGCCCATTTTTGAAACTTTTCATATTGCTCAGAACTAATACGTTCCTCAACCATGACTGGTTTCAAAAGAATGACGCCGTGAGAATAGCTGACTTCGACATAAGGAGAAGAATCTCTGAGATTCGCCTGTTTAATGACCTCTTTCGGAATCGTAATTTGGTTTCCTCGCGTGACCTTGGCAAGCATGGTTTCACCTCGTTTCATCATGAACTTTACCATATATATTGTAAACTTGCAAATATTTTTAACATTTTTCTTGTAAAAATGCGCACAGTCAAACCACATCCATTTTTTAATTCAGGTATCTATTTAGCGTATTGAAACCCAAAGGAGATGCAGAAAGCCTCCGCTCCGCTGCGCCGACGATTTCTTGTCGAACGGCCAAAACAGAAATCGT
>Ga0156235_121_pt1 | contig 7281 bp, 7 predicted proteins | sample RifCSPlowO2_12_FD_107882 | JGI IMG/M metagenome (GOLD analysis project Ga0156235, IMG submission 107882) | Omnitrophica bacterium RIFCSPLOWO2_12_FULL_44_17 | reverse complement strand
AAAGAGAAAGAAAAAAGGAAGCGAAAAAAGAAAGAGAAAATACGACTACTATTTCTTCTTAACAAAACGTCCACTGAATTGGGGAAGGTCAAGATGAAGAAACCTTTTGATGGAGCGTTTTAATTGTGAGGAGCTTCCAGCTCGAAGCGACGAGCAATTACCAACGAGCACGGAAGATTCTTCTTTGGCGGTTGGCCAAGAATCTTTCGCGCGCAGTGTAGCGTCCACCCAACAAAATGGCGGATCCGCCGAGCTGTTTGGCGGAGAAGCGAAAGGTTTCTTCGTGAACTGCTGGATTCCCGCCTAAGGCTTGCGGGAATGACAGAGGACGTAAAATAAAGATATGAGCAAATTAACGAAAACACAAAAGGAAACGGTTGAGACGGTGGACCGGAGTGTGTGCGTGTCTGCGGGCGCGGGAACGGGGAAGACGCGCGTATTAGTCGAGCGGTTCATTTATCTGATCCGCGAAAAACTGGCGCGGCCGAATGAAATCCTCGCCATCACTTTTACCGAACGTGCTGCGAATGAAATGAAATCGCGTATTGCCACCGCCCTTCGCGAAGAAGGGCTTGAAGAGGCGAGGCGCGAACTTGAGAATGCCTATATCGGAACCATTCACGCCTTTTGCGCGCGAATTCTTCGCGAACATCCGATTGAGGCCGGAATTGATCCGGCATTCCGCGTTCTCGAACAGGAAGAAGCAAGTATCTTAAAAGAAACTGCGCTGGACGTAGTTATCGAATCGCGTTTTGAAGAGCCGGAAAGTTTTAATCTGCTGCATATTTATTCCGAATCAAACATTCGCGACTCTATTCAGGAAGTGGCGGAAAAAATCCGGACGTCCGGCATTTCTTTGGGCGATGTCGCGCTTACCCAATCTTTAGAATTTGAAAAATTACTGAAAGAAAAAACACTTTCCGCGCTTAAGCCCGTTTCTGCCATTAAAGGGAAGGAATCGATTTCGGCGGAAGCTGAAAAAGCGATTCCAACGGAGGTCTCCACTTGGAAAGACCTGGAAAAATTGAAGATGCTTACCAAAAAATTTGATCAGCGGGGCAAGCCCAACGAAACCATTTTGAATGTCCGGAAGCTACTGGAGGATTGGATTGGCCTTGCCGCAGAACGGCTTTGCGGAAAAGTTCGCGAGGCATTCTTAAGTTTGGCGATCCAATTTGAGACGGAATATCAGAAACTCAAACGCGAGCGCGCAAGCCTTGATTTTAACGACCTCGAGCTGGAAGCCGTCCGGCTTTTGAGCGGAAGCGAGCCGAAGAACGAAGCGTGCCGGAATTTATACAAAAACCATTTCAAGTTTGTCATGGTGGATGAATTCCAGGACACGTCGCCCTTGCAGGACCGGCTCATTACGGTGGTGTCAAAGCCGGACAACCTGTTTATCGTTGGTGACTGGAAACAATCGATTTACGGTTTCCGCGGGGCGAAGCCTGCGCTTTTTCTCGAGAAGGAACGGATTTTTTCGGAAGAAAATTCCGGCAAACGGATTTCGCTTGTTGAAAATTTCAGGTCGCGGAAAGAATTGCTTGAGGACATCAATCCGTTTTTTGCCGGCCTCTTTGGCGGCGGCGCAAAACGGCAGTTTGAACCGCTTGTCCCGGCGAGCGAATTTCCGGAAAAGAAAATGGCGTCGATTGAATTCATGCCGGTTGAATACGGGGAAGGCGAATCTGTCGTTGAAGCAAGAATGCGGGAAGCGCGGCTGCTTGCTGAGCACATTCAGGTTCTTGTCGAATCGGGACAGTATCAATATCAGGATTTTGCCATGCTGTTCCGTGTGGCAACGGACATTTTTTATTATGAATATGAACTCCGGAATCTCGGCATTCCGTATTATGTCGTTGCCGGACGCGGGTTCTATCATCAGCCGGAAGTGCGAGACCTGACTTGTTTTCTTGAAGTGCTTGAAAATCCGCATCTCGACATTCCGCTTGCCGCCATTTTGCGGTCGCCTTTGATTCAGGTGACGGACGATACGCTCTTTTGGCTTGCACACGCATCGAAGCGTGTGAATCCGAATATTCCCTTGTACCGGGCGGTGCTTCAGAGCCGGGAGATCAAGGAAATTTCAAAACGGGATCAGGCGAAACTCGAAACGTTCCGGACATTTTTTCTCGATCTTTTGTCGCAGAAAGAAAAATGGCTGGTTTCGGAAACGCTGCAGCTGATTCTCGCCGAGACGCGATACGATCGCTATGTCCTTTCGCTTCCGCAGGGGAAACGGCATTTTGCAAACATCCGGAAATTGATCGAGCTGGCGCGCGAAGTTGAGAATCGTGAGGCCGTTCATTTGGGGGATTTCGTCCGTTATGTGAAGGGCCTCGGGACGCAGGAAGTCCGGGAATCCGAAGCGCAGGTGGAAGCGCTTGAAGGAAATGTGGTGAAGCTGATGACGATTCACAAATCGAAAGGGCTTGAATTTAAAGCGGTTTTCCTTCCTGACTTAAGCCGGAAAGGCGAGAATAAGCGCAATTCATTTCTGGTGGATCCGGATTCCGGGCTGGGGTTTAAAGCCTTTAATGAAGAGACGCGCGAATATGAAGACACGCTGACTTACCGGTGGATCAAAGAAAAAATAAGCCAGGCGGAACGCGAAGAGGCGAAGCGCCTTTTGTATGTCGGCGTGACGCGCGCCAAAGATCATTTGGTCCTGTCCGGGGTTTTGCGTGTGCGGAAAAAAGCGGCGGAAGAAAACAAGGCGAGCGACAAGACCAACTGGTTTGACTGGATTCAGGAGGCATGGGGCGAGAAAACCATTCAAGTTCCACCGGAAAAAAAATCCAGGGGAAAAAAGAAACCGCGCCCTGTTGCTTTAGCGGAAAATTCAAAAATCAGGCAAACGCTGGAAACGGCCAGTCCCCTCAAAGTTGAAGAGCCCGAGCAAGTGTCTCAAATTCTGGAAGCATTGAAGCCGGTTATTCTCGCGCGTTTTGAACGCATTGATTTGCCGGTCAGTGCGTACGCATTGTTCGAACACGATAAGGCCGAATACCGGCGACACTATGAGTTAGGTGCGTTTCCAGCTCTCACCCTTCCCCTCTCCCAGGAGGAGAGGGCAGGGGTGAGGGGGGATGAGGTTGGTTTTGAAAAGATAGAAGAATGGGAGGAAGTGCCAACGGAGGAAAGTACAAATGCAGCGGATTTTGGGACGGTGATTCATAGGATTTTCGAGTATCTGGTGACGTATCCGAAAAAAGCGCGTGAAAACTCACAAACGATTGTTGACCGAAACGTCCGTGGTTTAGATCCGGAAACAGTCGAAGAGACGCGTGCGCTGACTCAAAAGTTTTTAGAATCGAAAACATTTCAAGACATTCAAAATGCCCGCGGCCGGTATGCGGAAATTCCATTTGTGCTCCGTCTTCGTTATGGCGTGATTCAGGGAACACTTGATCTTTTATATCAAACCGAAAAAGGAGATTGGATCATTTTGGATTACAAGACCACCGATATGGAAGGACACGAACAAAGCGAACTCCTCCCCCCTTGTGGGGGAGGACAAAGGCGGGGGGGGGATTCTTCACACCCCCATCCTGGTTTTCCCCCGTCGAGGGGGAAGGAACTTCCCACCCATGCCGAGCGTTACCGTTCTCAAATGCTGCTTTACATGCTTGCTTGTTCCGAACTTCTCAATATAACTGTCTCAAAAGCCCGGCTTTATTTTGTAAGAACGGATCAGATATTTGATTTTGAAGTGGGGGGAAGCGAATTAAAAAGTTTGAGAGTGAAATTTGAGGCCGTACAAAAGGAGATTTTGGCATTGTAGCATTGTAGTAGGGAACAGGCATGCCTGTTCCCTACTACAATGCTACAAGATTTCATTTTCGGGGGACACAATGCTTATTTACAATAAAGTATTGTGTCTCCCGAATAGCGGGCGTTATAATCTGCCATTATTCGATCCTTGGAGAGAATCTTTATTAAAAAGGAGATACGGTCATGGAAAAAGAAATTACCGCATTGCAGAAAATTCTGAATACCGCAATTGAATTCACCGTTAATTACAGTTTTCAGGTGCTGGGGGCCATCGTTGTTCTCGTCCTTGGATGGCTGATTGCAAGATGGGTGTCCGGCCAATGTTTAGCGTTGTTTGAAAGAAAGAAATTGGATATTACTTTGTCCAAATTTCTTGCAAGCGTGATTAGCATTCTTGTTTTAGGGTTTGCTTTTATTATCGCGCTCGGGAAATTTGGGATCACGATTTCGCCCTTTATTGCTGCTTTAGGCGCCCTTGCTTTTGGCGCGAGCTTCGCAATCCAGGGGCCGCTTTCGAATTACGGCGCCGGATTGTCTATTATTTTATCGCGGCCGTTTGTGGTCGGGAATACGATTTCTATTGAGGGGGTTACAGGTCTTGTGAAAGAGGTGAAGCTTGCGTGTACGATTTTAACCGATGAAGACGGGGTTACGATCACGATTCCGAATAATAAAATTGTGGGAAAAGTTCTGCATAATTCAAACGCGTATAAAATTGTTGAGGCGGTCGTCGGCGTTAGTTATTCGGACGATCCTGAAACGGCGATTCAAGTAGTCAAAAAAACGCTTTCACGATTACAGGATGTTGCAACCGATCCGCCGGCGCAGGTTGGGATCCAGGAATTTGGCGATTCATCGATGAATATCGGATATCGCTATTGGGTTCCGACGATTAAATATTTCCAGACAGTCTATGCAGTCAATTTAGCGGTTTATCAAGGGTTGAAGGCTGCGAATATTAGCATTCCATTTCCTCAACAGGATTTGCATATAGTGTCGAATGCGGCTTCCCAAAATATAATTGGAATGACAAAATAAACAGGGGACGATTGATTTAATGGTTTTATCATTAAAACAGAACAGAAAAAGGAGAATAAAATGAAACTTCGAAGTTTAGCTATATTTTTAATTTTAGTTTTGGCTGTGACAGGTTGCGCCAATCAAAAAGCGGATACGAGCAAATCGATTGATCAAGTGAAGGCTGAGGCCGAAAAAATGTCGGTTGGGTCGCTGGAAAATGCAGCAAAAGCTTATGCGAGTGCGATTGCCGCTCAGAAGAAGGAAGTAGAGAAAATTGTAACTCAGATGAAAGGGCTCCCTCCTCAGGAACTTTTCAGCGAAAAAGGAAAAGGCATCCGGCAGGAGATATCCAAAGTTCAATCACAGCTTTCGGAGCTTACCAAGCGTTATAATATTTACCTACAGAAGTTGAAAGAAAAGGGCGGAGATATTACGAAAGTTGCAATTAAGTAATCTGGGCAAAATTTTAGCATTTTTCCCTGGATTCCCGCTTTCGCGGGAATGACAAGAAAAGTGACAGAAGGTATTTTGTCTATTAAAGGTGCATTATATGTCATTCCCGCGAAAGCGGGAATCCAGCACACCCAGCAGGGCCCCCCGGGCTTGCCCGGGGGTGAATGGCGCCCGAAGGGCGAGCCGAGCAGGGAACGAAAAAATTCCCAGCGAGGCCAGATGTTGGAAGGTGCCCCGGGCTTGCCCGGGGGGAAACCACTGGTAAGAATTAACTGAAAAAGCCGCTTAAGTTAGTGCCGTTTGGTTGCGTTTGATTTTTTTAGTAAATTCGGTATCTATATTTCAAGCGATTTTTAATGTTGTAAAAATTCCCGGAGAAAAATGAAAAACAAACGGTTATTATTAAAAACGGTTTTTGCCGGTTTGTCTTTGTGTGTTTTTTGTGGCGTGTTTTCTTGGCAAGTTTTTGCGGTTAAAGATGTTAAGCCTTTACCAAATGAAGGAGCAGTGCCATCCATTTATATTGCATTGCCGAATTATGATTTTGGAAAGCTTCCTGCCGGCCAAATTGTGAATCATGAATTTATGGTTGAAAACCGGGGCAATGCGGATTTGGAGATCAAACGGATTTCAACTTCTTGCGGATGTACTGTAGCGGAAGCCATGCCTCAGGTGATTAAGCCCAATGAGACGGGGAAAATCACTGTTAAATTTGATTCGCGCGGAAAATCCGGGAAGCAGTCAAAGACAATTACGGTCTATTCTAATGATTCAGCTCACTCGAGCGTGGGATGTCTCCTGACGGGAGAATTGGTCTAAAAAAAACCATTTAAAAAATTGCTTCGTTCGTCGAGCCTTCTCAATGGCACAATGGCGCAATTTTCTTGTATATTTAGTTCCGAAATGTTACCCTAATGCCATGGATCATTTAGATTTCAACCTTTTAAGAAGAAAATATAAAGTAAATCTTTCCGAACTTTCACGCTTCACAGGCTTGGGAATAGATGAGATTGCCGCTTTTGAAACCGGAAAGAGATTTCTTCCTCTCGAAACAGTTGAAATGCTCGCAAAAACCATTAAGGAGTTTGACGTCCTCAATTTGGAACGCGTGGTCAATCTTCTTTGGGATATGTTTGAAGAGGCTTAGCCCGGATTTCTCATCATTTTTATCTCTGCTATTCATCAATGAAACCATCCATGATTACTTCTTTAAAAAATCTCCAAGTGATTTTAGTGCGGGCGGAAAATCCCGTGAATATTGGCCAGTCCGCGCGCGCGATGAAAAATTTCGGGCTTTCCAAGTTGCTTTTGGTGAAATGTGCTCCGCATCGTGTCGATCAAGCTTATACGCCGGGCTGGAAGGCGAGAAAAATTTTGGATCAAGCGGTTGTGTATCAAAGACTTGAAGAGGCGATTAATCAGACGACACTTGCGGTTGGGCTTACCTGTCGCAAAGGAGATCGCCGCGGCGAGCCGAGATCATTGATTGAAGTGGTTTCGCAAATTCTGGATACGCTCAAGCACCAAAAAGTAGCGCTTGTCTTCGGGAACGAAAAAAACGGACTTTCAAATCAGGAAATTGCGAAATGTCACGTGATGGCAACCATTCCGGTGGGCAAAGAATATTCGTCGCTCAATCTTTCGCATGCGGTTGCAATTTCCGCATTTTCTGTTTTCAGCCAAACGCGGCAGGCGAAAGAATTCTTAAAGCGGAAAGCCGGGTTTTATCCAAAGGTGGAAGAATTCGAAGCACTCATGGATGACTTTTACCGTGTTCTTGAAATGGCGGGATATCGGAACGGGCCCGGGAAAGTAGATATGTTGGATAAAATTTTATTCAGACTCGAACATTATTTTAAGAAAACCGGACTTGATAAACGTGAACTATGCATGTTTAAGGCCTTGCTTCACCGGATTGAACAAAAGATTAAAAAAGTGAAATAAATAGGGTTCACTGAAAAAAGTTTTTGAGAACAACGATCAAATATTTTCCAGCCATATCGTTTCATTTTCCTATCGTTATTTCTGGTTTCT
>Ga0156235_129_pt1 | contig 7357 bp, 8 predicted proteins | sample RifCSPlowO2_12_FD_107882 | JGI IMG/M metagenome (GOLD analysis project Ga0156235, IMG submission 107882) | Omnitrophica bacterium RIFCSPLOWO2_12_FULL_44_17 | reverse complement strand
CATGCCTGCACCTGTTTTTTCAATCCGATGTCGTTTATTTCAATGAGGTTGCATGCTTTTGAATCTTTTTTCAGTGGACCCTAAATAAGTTACAAACAATAGATCATTCAACATTGGGACAGTAGTGATATGTTTTGATGAATAATCAGCGAGGCTTTTTCCCGCCAGGCTGCGGCTTCCCGATAGCCTGTGCCTTGCCACCAGCCTTCGGCTTTCCCCACCCGCTAAACCATCCTTTTTGATCCGGGCCGGTTTTCCGATCCACCACGTCTTCGCGACGATCTCGGACGTCTTCTTTTCGATCCCGAATATCTTCTATTTTATCTTTCTTACCCCCTTGATGTTGAGCATCCCACACATCTTCTTTGCGATCCATGACATCTTCCCGACGATCAGCTGTATTCTCCTTCCAATCTGCTCCGCGCATCGGAGGCCTTCCCATCCCGGGAGGATTTCCAGGACCGGTTCCAGGAGGATTCATTCCGGGCCGGTCCCAAGGCCGTGCCCCCTGAGGATTTCTCATTCCTTCGCCTGGTGGATTATATCCCGGAGGGTTTCCGGGACCTACACCGCGCGGATTAAAACCAGGAGGATTTCCCATTCCTTCACCAGGCATATTCCCCTTCATATCGTGCCTGTATTCTTGCATCGCTTGCATATCTTGTTGCATTTGTTGCATATTTTGCTGATGAAGCGTTCGAAGCTGCCCGCGCAGCTCATCAGTTTTAGCGGTATCTCCGGCCTGCATCGCTGCCTGAATCTGATCACGTAATCCCTTCTCTGCAGTCATTGCAGCCTGAGCTTTTTCTCTGATTTGCTTCTTTTGCTCTTGCATTTTCTGAATTTCACTTTGAATTTCCGCTTTTTTAGCGTCCTGGGTTACCTGCTGTGTAGTGCTTTGATCTCCCTCTTGGGCAAATGTGATCGAAAGCGGCAATAGCCCGACCACAAAAAAACCGATTAAAGTTAAATATAATTTCCTCATTTAATCCTTCCTTTCTGTTTTGTTATTCCGGAGTTTGTTTTTGATTTTTATATTCTTAATTTATTTACGTACTTCTTACTAAAAAGTTTAACCTTCTTATTTGTTTAGTTCTGTTGTATTTGTTTAGCACTTTGAAGCGATTATCTGTAAAAGAGCATCTGTTTTTTTGTCATTCCCGCGAAAGCGGGAATCCAGAAACTGTGGATGCCCGCTTTAAGCATGCGGGCATGACACGAACCTGGCGTGTTCGCCACTTCAGAACGCTAAACAGATACGTTCTGTTGTGTAGTCTTTCCCTTTCAAAAGCTTTTCCGCATGGTTAAAAATATACCAAATGCCAAAACTTCAATGACAATTGATGCTGTAATCAAAGACGCTATGGAATAATCATAAAGCAACCCCATCAAGGAGCTCCCTAAAAACATCGCAATTCCATAGCTGGTATTAAAGATCCCGTATCCGGTCCCTCGCTTTTTTAGGGGCGTAATATCCGCAATCGCCGAACGCATAATTGTTTCGTGAATCCCCATCACAACACCCCATAAACATGCTGCGAGGAAAGCGAAAACATAGCTTTTTGAAAAGGCAAAAATGGTTATGAAAAGTGTCGCAACCGGAACAATGATTAATATTTTCAATCCCGCAGTTTTTTTCTTTCTCTTTTCCTTTAAAACATCGTAAAACTTGCCGACCGCAAGCGCGACCACCGCATCAACGCCCATTGCAATCGCATAAAAAAACGGGATTTGAGAATCCGATAAAATTCCTGTCGCCTTAAAATGGTATGAAATTAAAACAAAATTCGCAAAACCAAGTGTTGCAAAAAAAGTAAAAATTGTATATTGCCAGAATGCTTTGGATAATTGATCCGGTTCAGCTGTTTTTTGAACTGTATTTTCATTCGCGGCCGGATTCGGTAAACGTTTATAGGCAAGGATTAAAGACCCCATCAAAAATAAAAAAGGGATCCAAAGAAATGAATACCCTTTTTGATAATCCGATAAGTTTGCCTCGCGGTTCCCGTGGCTTAAAATCATAAAAACGGCGGTAAAAATAAGCGGCCCCGATAACGCGCCGATTTGGTCCATTGCCTCATGAAGACCGAAGCCGAAACCGGTTCCGACTTGCGAACTTGCCTGTGAAAGAATCGTATCGCGCGCAGGACTGCGGATCGCTTTTCCGAGTCTTTCCAGTACAATAAACATAGCGGCTAATTGCCAGGTTCCGGCAAGCGCAAGCAAAGGAACCGTTGCTAAAATTCCGTAGCCTAAAAAAGTTAAAAGCCAATATGATTTTGTTTTATCCGACAAATAGCCCGAGACGAGTCTCAATGCATATCCGATTAATTCGCCGACACCCGCAATCAATCCGACCAATGCCGCATTAGCGGCCAGAACTTTTAAATACGGCCCATTCACCGAACGCGCGCCTTCATAAATCATATCTCCGAAAAGGCTCACCACGCCAAACAGGACGATTAATTGGTAGGCTGTTTTTTTATTTTGCTCCATGGTCTTTCCTTTTAGCGAACTTTAATGATACGCCTTTGAAAAATTTTTGTCCACCGACTTCCTCTTGCATCCTTTTCAAATTATCTGCATAATCTACCTTAAACAAGCGAGGCGAAATGAAATCCAAGTCCGGTTTTATTCAAAACTATTCTTTTTCCCTTTTTCTTCTGTTCTCGATTTTCATTGGTGTCACAATCGGCCTTATTTTTAAGAAAGATGCGCTTGCGCTCAAACCGTTGGGTGATATCTTTTTAAATTTACTCTTCACGGCTGTTGTTCCGCTCGTCTTTTTTTCCATTTCATCGGCCGTCGCAGGAATGTCAAATAGCAAACGGCTTGGCAAAATACTGATTTATATGCTTCTCATTTTTATCGCAACCGGCCTGATTTCCGCATCGCTTATGATCCTCGGTGTTAAATTTTATCCGCCTACTGTTAACATTAATTTAACATCAAATGTAGTACCTGAAATTTCTTCGGTCAAAACTCCGGAACAAATTGTGAAAGCATTTACCACTCCTGACTTTGTGGATATCTTATCTAAGAAAAATATGCTTCCGTTGATTCTGTTCTCGCTTTTAATTGGTCTTGGGACGGCCGCCTCTGGCGAAAAAGGGAGGTTTTTTGTCTCTTTTCTCCAATCTGGAAGTCACGTCATGATGAAAGTGATTTCATATATTATGCTTTATGCACCCATCGGACTATGCGCTTATTTCGCGTATTTGACCGGAAATTTCGGAACGCAATTATTCGGTTCTTATCTTCACGCCGTCATGCTATATTATCCGCTCTCCTTTCTTTATTTTCTGATCGGTTTTTCCATTTACGCCTGGCTTGCGGGCGGACTGAGGGCAATTAAAATGTTTTGGTCAAATATTCTGCCCCCGTCTGTCACAGCGCTCGGAACTGGAAGCAGCATCGCCACCATTCCCTCGAATCTGCAAGCAGCCGATCGGATTGGCATTCCGCGGGATGTGAGTGAAATTATAATCCCGATCGGCGCGACCGTGCACATGGACGGATCATGCCTTGCCGCTATTTTAAAAATTGCACTTCTTTTCAGCATTTTTCATATCCCGTTTACCGGCCTCGGGACTATTTTAACGGCAATCGGTATCGCTATTTTATGCGGAGTCGTGATCAGTGGTATTCCTTCAGGCGGAATGTTAGGAGAAATGTTGATCGTAACGCTTTACGGATTTCCCATTGAAGCGCTTCCCATTATTTCGATGGTGGGAATCTTGGTCGATCCTCCAGCAACCATGGTCAACGCAATCGGCGACAATATTGCAAGTATGCTGGTCGCCAGAATCCTCAACGGAAAAAACTGGATGGAACACAATCAGTAATCGTAATTCTCAAAACTGTCACTTTTGCGCTTTCCCTTGATTGGCAACGGACTCCATGGCTTTTTTCACTTTTTCGGGATCGCCGAGATAATAATGTTGAATCGGTTTTAACTCGTCGTCAAGTTCATACACAAGAGGCATTCCCGTCGGAATATTTAAACTGATAATATCCTGGTCGGAAACATGATCAAGATGCTTCACAAGCGCCCGGAGACTGTTCCCATGCGCAACAATTAAAACATTCTCGCCAGCTTTAATGGCCGGCGCAATTTCCTGATTCCAGCAAGGGAGGACTCGCGCAACCGTATCTTTTAAACACTCCGTCAATGGAATTTCTTTTTTCTTTAACGTTTGATAACGAGGATCGTTTTCGGGATTTCGTTCATCCGTCGATTCAAGCGCCGGAGGAGGGATATCATAACTCCGCCGCCAAATTTTAACTTGCTCTTCACCGTATTTAGCTGCTGTTTCCGCTTTATTCAATCCTTGCAACGCACCATAATGCCGTTCGTTCAAACGCCACTCGCGATGAACAGGAATCCACATCAAATCCATTTGATCCTGCACGATCCAAAGTGTCCGAATCGCGCGTTTCAAAACGGAGGTATATGCAACATCAAACGTATATCCTTCCTTTTTTAACTGCTCGCCACCCTCTTTTGCTTCCTGCAACCCTTTTTCGGACAAATCCACATCTGTCCATCCGGTAAACAAATTTTCCTTATTCCAAACGCTTTCACCATGTCTAATTAAAACCAGCTTATACATTTTTTTCCTCCTTGACGATTGCGAATCTTTTCCGCTCACAGAACCCCAACGCCCCAGATGATTAATCAATTTAATTTAGGGTCAAATACTACACCAGATTTAGGTGTACTTCAATGGTTATGGATTAGAAATATGTCGCCGCGTGCCATGTAAACCCGTGACAGGCCAAAGCAAGCTATTTTCATTCGTGAAAACGTGGAGCGCGCGGCTTCGTGGCAACATAAAACCGCGAGTTCCCTGTAGTCAGCCCGCTCTTTTCATAATACAATAATGTCCATATGAAAGTTCTACTACTCACTAATGAATATCCTCCCAACATTTATGGAGGTGCCGGTGTTCATGTGGATTATTTGAGCCGAGCGCTTTCGAAATTGTGCAAGGTAGACGTACGGTGTTTCGGCAATCAAAAACTTTCCACCAAATCTATTTCCGTTACCGGCTTTGGCGTAAATAACAACCATTACACGGCGCCAAAACCTTTAAAAAGCGTTTTTGGCGCACTTGATCGTTGCCTTCATTTCAATGCTACCAATATTGACGCCGATTTGGTTCATGTTCATACCTGGTATACACATTTCGGCGGTATTCTCGCAAAATTAAATTATGGGATTCCGCTTGTCTTAACCTCTCACTCTCTTGAACCGCTTCGGCCGTGGAAAGAGGAACAACTCGGCGGTGGATATCAATTTAGCTGTTGGGTTGAAAAAGCTGCCGTAGAAATGGCAGACGCAGTGATCGCGGTTTCCGCGGAAGCAAAAAAAGATATTGTCAAACTTTTCAATGTCGATCAAGCAAAAGTCCATGTCATCTATAATGGAATTGATCCTGCCGAATATCGTCCGGTCAAAGCACCCGAGAAATTGAAAGTTTTCGGAATCGACCCCCTTAAACCATATGTTCTGTTTGTTGGCCGAATTACCAGACAAAAAGGAATCATTCATCTCCTGAATGCAATTCAATACATGAGGCCTGATTTTCAAATCGTTTTATGCGCCGGAGCCCCCGATACAAAAGCAATTGCGAAAGAAATGGAATCTCATGTCTCAAAGCTTCAGAAAACGAGAACCGGCATCATTTGGATTCAAGAAATATTAGACACCCAAACAAAAGTGGCCCTTTACTCACATGCAGCGGTTTTTTGTTGTCCTTCCATTTATGAACCTTTTGGAATTATTAATCTCGAAGCCATGGCTTGCGAAACACCTGTCGTTGCCAGCGCCGTCGGCGGAATTAAAGAAGTCGTACTTGAAGGAGAAACGGGTTTTCTAGTGCCTGTTGAACAAAAAAATAATAGCCCTTTTGATTCGATTCATCCGGAGAAATTTGCACGCGATCTGGCTCGGAAAATTAATCAATTAATGGCCAATGAAAAATTGCGGATCAAAATGGGAAAAGCCGGGCGCAAGCGCGCTGTAAACACTTTCAGTTGGGAAGCCATTGCAAAGAAAACGCACACGCTGTATAAAACGTTAATACGTTAAAAATCAAAAAAGGGGACAGGCAATGGCTCACATTGAGTTATATGCCTGTTCCCTTTTTTGAGCGCAGCACCTTATCATGCCGCTTCTTATTTCTCAGCCCGATACATCACTACATTGGCCCGTTCAAGCGTCACGAGTCCTTCTTTAACCATGTTATCCAGATGCGGTAAAAAATTGTTTATCTTTTCTTCACTATCAACAATTTCGATAATAATCGGAAGGTCTTCCGAGAGGCGCAGCAATTTCGTTGTGTGTAGATGGCTTTTGCAACCAAATCCCATAAAACCCTTGATCGCTGTCGCGCCCGCCATATTTTCTTTTTTAGCAAGATAAACGATTTCCTGATAGAGCGGTTTTCCGTTCCATTTGTCTGCTTCGCCGATAAAAATTCTAAGCAATTTTCCTTCTGTCGGAATTTTCATAATCAAAATGCCTCCTTCATTCATTAAATAATTTCTGCCAAATAAACGCCCAATCTGAACAATAAAAATCCAACCGAAATGCTTGCAGCGACATTCCAAAATGCCGCGAGATTTTCACCGGTTTTGATCAGATTTGCTGTTTCGAGCATAAATGTTGAAAAGGTGGTAAATGCACCGCAGAATCCCGCCATTAAAAGCAACCTGGCATTTGTGTCGAGAACAAATTTTTCTTCAGAAATAGCAGCTAAAAACCCGATTAAAAAACAGCCACTTAAATTGACCGCCAGTGTACCATAGGGGAAATTGGCCCCAAATATCCGATAGACCAACCCCGAAAGAGCGTAGCGGCCCACCGTTCCAAAAACACCACCAATAATTAAGTTAAACCATTTCGCCATCGTTTGTTAGCTATCCTCTCTTATAGAGATTTTATTATACTATATAAAAACATCGCCCCGAAACTTTTTTTATAATAATGCCCACTTGGCACTTTTATTTTTTATGTTATAGTAAAACCCTTCGGTTTTTATTACCTTTAAATTAACAACCCTAAAAAAGGAGAAACACAAGATGAAGAGACCATTAATCCTGATTATTTTACTGTCTTTAATGTTTTACTCATTTGCTGCTATCGGAAGCGCTGAAGAAGCTATGGCTCCCTCCACAGTACCGGATTCTGCTGCTACCACCCCCGCAAAAACAACGCTCGACAATTTGATGGCAGCATTTAACGGTGAAAGCAATGCAAATACGCGCTATTTAGGGTTCACTGAAAAAAGTTTTTGAGAACAACGATCAAATATTTTCCAGCCATATCGTTTCATTTTCCTATCGTTATTTC
>Ga0156235_120_pt1 | contig 7375 bp, 3 predicted proteins | sample RifCSPlowO2_12_FD_107882 | JGI IMG/M metagenome (GOLD analysis project Ga0156235, IMG submission 107882) | Omnitrophica bacterium RIFCSPLOWO2_12_FULL_44_17 | reverse complement strand
GAAATAACGATAGGAAAATGAAACGATATGGCTGGAAAATATTTGATCGTTGTTCTCAAAAACTTTTTTCAGTGAACCCTAAATACAGTCGTACGTTAAAATAAGGTGTAAACGAGTTGATTGAGGGTGTGCAATGTTGCGTGTTCTATTGGATGCGTGGAGTGACACATTGGAAATGGTTCCATTTCTGTTTGTCATTTACGTATTTGTGGAGCTTGCAGAAGATAAGTTTGAAGCGTGGATAAAGAACTTGATTGTAAGTTCCCGTGCTGTCGGGCCCATATTGGGCGCATTATGCGGTTGCGTTCCTCAATGCGGATTTTCAGTTATTGCGACGGTGCTTTATACTCAGCGTGTGATGAGTCTCGGGACGCTGCTTGCCGTTTATATTTCCACTTCGGATGAAGCCATTCCTGTCATTCTTTCCCAGCCGGGGAAAATAAATTTGGTTGTTCCCATCATATTGATAAAAATGACGATTGCAATTATTGCGGGCTATGTAGTTGATTGGGTAGCTAAAAATTTCGAACATGCACCGTACGCAAAGATAGCTGCCGTTCTCTCTGTTGTGGAAGAAAGCCATTGCTGCGGAAGAGAACATGTGAAAAAAGAACACGGATTTAAGTCTTTCATTTTGTATCCGTTGTGGCATACGGCGGAGATATGTTTTTTTATATTTGTTGTATCGTTTGTGATCAGTTTTGTGATTGCGAAAGTCGGGGCTGACGGCATGGATCATGCGTTCCTAACGCATACCATTTATCAACCGGTCATCTGTGCTTTTGTGGGGATGATTCCGAATTGTGCGGCATCGGTTGCGATTACCCAGTTTTTTCTCAAGGGCGGTATCAGCTTCGGTTCGGTGATTGCCGGCCTTTCGACAAGTGCAGGACTCGGAATGCTTGTTTTGATTAAGGAAAACAAGGATTTTATCGATACAATAAAAGTGATGATATTGTTGTTCGGAATCAGTGCGGTTTCGGGCATTTTGATTGATTTAACGGTTGGCGGTGTATTGCGCTGATAGTTAACAGATAATATTCCGGAAATACAGGACATCAGGTTAAAGGCAGGTTTTATGGCATTGATTGTGATTGAGAATATTATTCCCTCGGTTGATAGCGGGAAATTTCCCGTAAAATGGAGTGAAGGCGAGCTGTTTACGGTTGAAGCGGATATTTTCAAAGAGGGGCATGACATCATCGGTGCTTCGTTAAAATACCGCAGACGATCGGATCCGAATTGGCAAGAAATACCGATGGTTCTAATGGGAAATGATCACTGGCGGGCTTCGTTTACACCTGACCGGAATGATTTATATTTTTATACCGTCGAGGCATGGTTTAATCCGATTACGACATGGGCCCAGTTTGTTGAAAAGAAAGCCACTGCGAATCCAAATGTGAAAAGTGAATTGTCGGAAGGCGATTCCTTGCTTGAAAAAATGGCGAGACAGGCAAATTCCAAAGTGCGCGAAAAGATTGAAAATTTCAGAAAACTGTTAAAGCAGTCTGACGGTGTAAGTGATAAGGTTTTGCGGATCATTCAAGCATCTGATTTCAAGAAAATTGTTTCGGATGTGCTGTTGAAAGAAAGAGTGACTTCCGGTGAAAAGGAGTTTGAACTTTATGTGGATCGTAAACGGGCGCTTTGTGGGGCTTGGTATGAAATGTTCCCACGGTCGCAGGGAAGGAAGAAAAATAAAAGTGGAACATTCCAAGATTGCGTGAAGCGGCTCCCTGAAATTAAAAAGATGGGTTTTGACGTTATTTATTTACCGCCCATTCATCCGGTTGGGACAACGAACCGAAAAGGGCCGAACAATACGCTTGCGCCAAATGAAAATTCGCCCGGATCACCATGGGCGATTGGAAATAAAGAGGGCGGACATAAAGCGATTCACCCGGAACTCGGTACAATGAAGGATTTCGAGCAATTTGTTGAGACTGCGCGAACGCTGAATATGGAAATAGCTCTCGATTTTGCGATTCAATGTTCTCCGGATCACTCCTATGTGAAAGAGCATCCGGAGTGGTTTTACCGGTTGCTGGACGGAACGATCCGCTATGCGGAAAATCCGCCTAAAAAGTATGAAGATATTTATCCGCTCAATTTTTGTGGTGAGCACAGACAGGCTATTTGGGAGGAGATGAAAAGCATTGTTCTGTTTTGGGTTGAGAGAGGTGTCCGGATTTTCCGTGTTGATAATCCCCATACAAAACCTTTTGATTTTTGGCAGTGGCTGATCCGCGGCGTTCAAGAAAAATATCCCGATGTGCTTTTTTTGGCAGAAGCGTTTACACGTCCTAAAATCATGAAATATCTCGCGAAAGCAGGATTTTCGCAGTCGTATACTTATTTTACGTGGCGGAATTCAAAATGGGAATTGCAGGAGTATCTGGAAGAGTTAACGCAGACGGATATGAAATATTATTTCCGCGGGAATTTTTTTGTAAATACGCCCGATATTTTACACGAGATTCTTCAGAAAGGCGGCCGCCCTGCTTTTAAAATGAGACTGGTGCTCGCCGCAACACTTTCGTCAAATTACGGAATTTATAGCGGGTATGAATTATGCGAAAACGCGCCGATTCGCGCCGGATCTGAAGAGTATCTCAATTCCGAAAAATATGAATATAAGGTTTGGGATTGGGATCGGCCCGGACACATCAAAGATTTTATTGCCAGAGTCAATCAGATCAGGAATGAGAATCCGGCATTTTGGCAATATGCGAATTTGCGTTTTATTCATTCTTGTAATGATCAAATTTTATGTTATGGGAAAAATACTGCGGATGGATCTAATCCGATTATCGTCGTTGTTAATTTGGATCCATTTCGTGTGCAGGAAGATTTGATTCACGTTCCGGTTTGGGAGTATGGAATTGAGACGGGGTGGTCTTATCAAGTTGAAGACTTGATTACGGGAGAGAAGTTCTGGTGGAGGGGTGAAAAAAATTATATACGTTTAGATCCTCAAAAAGAACCTGCGCATATCCTTCGAATAGTGAAGTAGTAAAAATAGTTTTCCGTCAAAACAAATTAACCAACTGGACATATCCGTGTTGCGATATTTAACTCAATAAACCGGCGAAACGATTGTAATATCCTCTCATTATTGCAGTTATAAGCGCGGAATATTGTAAACTTTTGGAATGCGTTGAACGTGTTTTGGAAGCTTTGCTAATTGTGAAATTGGTTTGAGTTTTTCGATGGTTTGCATGGTTTTACAATGTTCTTTCTGTTTTTCGAGAGTGTCACCCATCGATTGGATTGATTCTAAGATTTCTTTCGCTGCCGCATAGTCGGGATTAATTTCCAAGGCGCGCCTGGTATGTAAAATCGCCTTTTCGATGTTGCAAGTTTTTAAATAACATTTGCTAAGCGCTACATAAGATTCGGCAAGATTAGGGTTGTTGATAATAGCTTTTTCAAAATTTGTTATCGCTTCGTAGAAATCACCCATTTGTAAATAAGCTATTCCCAGATTATGATAAGCCGTATCGGGATTTACCGCCGTCAGTTTTCTAAAAGTGCCAATAGCATTTTCATAATCTTTCCGAGCTAAATAAATTGATCCTAAAGCCATGCGGGCGTTGGGAAGGTCCGGCGAATTTTCCAAGGCTTCGTTTAAATATTTTTCAGCCTCGTCGTATTCTTTTTCTTTATAGTATGCCAGACCCAAAATATAGCTTGCCTGACTGTTTTTTTTCAGTAATTCGGCAGCCCGCTTAAAAAGGGTAATGCTGTTCTTCCAATATTTTAATTCATGCGATGTGCGTATGGCTAATGCGGCTGTGATCGAAAATATTAGAAAAGTGATTAATAAATTCCGCCATTTCCATTTTGGTCGCATATCCAGTAGGCCATAACATAGGATAATGCTTAGGCCAATATAAGGGAAATAAGTATAGCGACTTGCCATCGATTGAAATCCGACTTGGAGAAGTCCGATAACCGGCAGCAGTGATACTAAAAACAAAAACCAGCCGGTAATAAAATATGGTTTTGCTTTGGAAAGCTTCAGCCCCAAAGCAGTGATACAGATAAGAGGTAGGGCCTTAGCTGAAAAGCTCAAAAACGAGACAGTATTGTTGTAATAGGGGTAAAAGGCGCTAACCTTATTAGGCCAAAAAAATTGTTTGATATATTCAACGTAGCCAAACAAAGCATTGTCAATTCTGGCTTGTAGTGGTAAACGTTCCCAAACTTGGCTGGTTGCGTGCAGGGTCATCAAAGAGGCACAAAACGCGAGAAGGAAAAATGGTAATTTTTCCCGGAGGACCCCCGCGGATGGGATCGTAGATTTGCTTCGCTGGAGCGGCCAAAAGTCGAAGCATAGTAAAATAAATGGAAGTGTGACATACATTTGTTTTGCCATTAAGCTAAATGCGAAAAGTAATAATGCAATCCCGTAAAAGAATGGTTTTTTCCTTTTGACGTATTTGACATAGGCCAATATCGATAAAAGAATGAAAAAGGTGCTTAGGACATCTTTTATTTCAACAACCCAGGCGACAGATTCAATATGCATCGGATGGATCGCGAAGATTGCCGCAATAAAAAAACTTCCCAGGATTGTTTGAGTCATGATTAAAAATAAATAGAACAAGAGGATCGTATTTAATAAGTGAATGAGTGCGTTCGTAACATGGAAAACGAGTGGATTGGGACCGAAGAAATGATACTCCGTCATCAGTGCTATCCATGTTAGAGGATGCCAATTGCTAATGTGGTTCGTCGTGAAAGCCCATTTGATGTTTTCTAAGGTTAATCCGTCTTTAACCATTTCGTTGCTGGTGACATAGTCCCTGTCATCCAAATTGAGGAAATCAAAATGCCGAACCTGTGAAAAAACACCGGCGGTAAGAAGGACTAAAATTAGTGAGGCTAATAGAATATTTAATTTCCGCCGTTCAAGCATGTTTGCTCCAAAACTGAGGGTTTCTTTTTTACCTCTGAATTTCATTGTTTTTTTATCGTAACAACTTTCATGTCTTTATCTTATCGACCGCGGAATTCTAAAGTTTATGCATAAGCTTTATCGTATGTATGCAGATTTTCTCTACTGGCCGCGTAGTAATGCTTTTAAATTTAAAATAACAGGTAAAAATAAATAAAATATGATAAAAAAGGCTTAAATCTGTAACTTTTTATCTTAAAACAACTTAAAGATGTTTAAAAAGGTTAGTTTGCACTATTGAAAGTTATAATCTTATGGGTTATACTTCTTTTAACAGTAAATTATAAATGGTTTTAACAAATTAAGATCATAACCTTATAAGAGGATTGTGAAAAAGTTTTTTCTGAAGAGAAGAAAATGCTTACGAAAGAATTATTTTGTAGGCATTTATTTTCACCAGAAAAGATTTTGCTTTAAAAAGTCGCATACATAGAGGAGTTGATTGAAAAATATGCTGCAATTTAGGAACTCACAATATTATATTTGGCTGAGAGTGGTTGCGATGATTGTGGTCGTTGCATTTATTACCACTCAATCTGATTTGCAGCTTGCGTTTGCATATGTCAATGCGGCCCCCCCACCTTCAAGTTTGTCACCCAACCAAACCACTCAAAAAGATTTGTTTGATGATATTCGTTATTCCGATGATTTCAGACAGCCGAAGCCGGAATTGAACAAGCCGGAAATTGATCTTCAAAGTTTTGAGGCGAAACCGATTGAAAAACCGATTGAGCCTTTCCAGATGTTTAAAGAAGACTCCGGATTGCTTCAGCCCACGCAATGTGCACAGGAAAATTTTATTAAAACTTGTGAATCTGAATCTGCTTATTACAAAGTGGATACGCAAAATAACCGAATCATTGAAATGGCAGATTATACGAATCCGCGGTATCCGGATCAGGTGGAGATAAAAGAGTTTCGTTATGGGGTTGAGAAAAACGGATCGGCTGAAAATGTTTTAATAGTGACAAGGGGGATGGGGGGAGAAAAAGATAAGTTTCAAATCTATTCGTATTTGCCGGGAACGTATGATCCGGATTTGTTGTTGAGTTATGGAAATGTGAAACTGGTTGAAGGCCAGGAACAACTGGAAGAAATTAGAAATTATAATTGGGACTGGGAAAAGCATGAGTTGACTGTTGTTGACGTTCAAGCGCAGACGACGCAAATCTGGCAGCTATTAGACAAGAAAATTGGGGAGCTTGTTCTATTTCAAGGGCCGTATGATCATGATCAGGATCCTGCGACTCCTGATATTCCGATTCATGTGGAGTATAAATATGAAAATGATAAGGTGACTTTTTACGATTTTGTTGAAAATACTTTTGTGGTGGAAAGTATTTCCGGAGATTTTATCGCATCCGGTGTCTTGGCGGATGACGGGATGGGCGGAATTGAGGCGAAGTTGGTGCAAGAGGTGTTTGGTGATACATACCGGTTTTCCGATCCGGCTAATTCCGATTATTTGCAGGTGGTGGAAAAGCTTCCCGAGGGGGGGCTTGGGAGATTGCTTCAATATAAAGGGCCGGTTGGGGTAGAGCCCTATGTCTGGATAGAATATATTTATAATGATGAGCAAGGAATTTTAACTTATGTGAATCATTTAGATGGTGTTTATTATCGTGCGAAACTGTTAGTGGATGAAACATCTGGGCTTTTGGAAAAAGTGGGGGATTTTATTGAAAGGGGCGAGTTTTCGGTTTTGAATACTCAACCGCAATTCAAACCGACGCTGCTCAAAGGGGATGGTTTTTACAGGGTTTTGATTCCTGCCAAACCGCAATTTTATGTTGATTACGAAATATTGCCTGATTTAGATTTTGGGCGAATGATTCGGTATCGTGGGCCTCCGATGGATAATCCCGATTCCAATGATTTTGTTGAGCTCGCCTACCTGTATGATGACGCCAACCACCAAACTTTCGTTATCGATTATACAAATCAAGCCATTCAAATTTACAGCCTTTCTTTAGATGGGAACACACTTGAAGCCGGCATAGGAAACGGTTCTTTAAACGATGCCGAAAAGAAGTATTCCTTTCAATATAATGGGCAGGATGCTGTCTACTACTTCAGCTATGGACAAGATGAAATTGCTTTTACTGCTGACGACGTCCAAATTAATTCCATCCAAACAAGCCGGGAATTTAAAGCAAATCAAACCATTATTACATACATTGGGCCGGATGGATCGCCTATCCAGCAGGATATCTATGCAGGCCTGCATGAAGATGTCACCGGTTTGAATCCGGTACAAAGTGTCGTGTTCAGGACGGGTTATCAATTGATCTTAGATTATGTAAATGATCAGACTGTAAAAGCGGCCCTTGACGGGACGGGAAACGTGGTGAAACAGGACATATATGATGGGATCCATGTCAATGTGGACGGCTTAACTCCGGTTCAGAGTGT
>Ga0156235_123_pt1 | contig 10250 bp, 9 predicted proteins | sample RifCSPlowO2_12_FD_107882 | JGI IMG/M metagenome (GOLD analysis project Ga0156235, IMG submission 107882) | Omnitrophica bacterium RIFCSPLOWO2_12_FULL_44_17 | reverse complement strand
ATGAGAAACCAGAAATAACGATAGGAAAATGAAACGATATGGCTGGAAAATATTTAGTTGTTGCTCTTAAAAACTTTTTTCAGTGAACCCTAATTACTTCAAAACGGCGCACTTGAATTTTTTAAAAAACAGGTTATATTTTAACTAAGGAGTTTCTAAAGATGTCCCGGAATTTTTATCAAAAATTAAACATCACATTTCTAGTTTTCTTGTTTCTTTTTTCAGCCAAAGCATTCGCATTGGATGGCCTCAAAGATGCCGGTGCGCCACTTTACCCCGGATTTCCCCGTTGTGCGGAAAGCCGTGCTTATCAACAATTCCAAAAACGGCCGATGACTGAGCTCTCAAAACTTGTTTATATGTGTGATCGCCTGTTTGATTCAAATGTCGAAGTTCTTTTTGAAGACCAATATTATTCCGCGAAGTTTGCCGCAGGAGTATCGCGGATATTTGTGGCAGCGCATTATCGTCAAGAAAAGGCGGAAGATTGGATTAAACGATGGGGATCTACGTCTCCTTCGGGAAAACCGGTGTGGGTAAAACTTCCAGATGGCTCCTTCAAATTAGCCAAAGATGTGCTTCTCGCCGAACTTAAAGAATTAAATCAACTCGGTGGGGGCAAGAAATAATTTAGTCCTCGTGTTGTTTATGAAGGGCTGTGTGCCTATGCACGTCTAATTCTTTTCCTTCGCGACCGGGCAAGTTTAATAAAATAATTGAAAAGCCGCATTTGAATTGGGTTCTTTGCTTGCTTTTCAGGGTGCCACTGTACTGCGAAGACGTGCGACGGGCCTTCGATTGCTTCCGGAATTCCATCATCCGCAAAGGCCGTTACTTTAAGTCCGTTCCCGGGTCGTTTGATTGCCTGGTGGTGGCTTGAGTAGACAGGGAATGATTTCCGTCTGAATATTTGATGGCACAGCGAATTCGGAATGACATTGACTGTGTGAAGCGGGTGATGTATGGAGCGATGATTTCGGGTTTTTTTCGTTTCGGACGGAATATCTTGAATCAAACTTCCGCCGTGTATCACATTGATGAGTTGCATGCCATAACATATTCCCATGATAGGCAATTTCTTTTTTCTCGCCGCGTGGTAAAGTTGAATTTCGAAATGCGTCCGGCCTCGGTAAATGGGATTTGTTTTCCGCGACGGTTTTTCATGATAGAAACTCGGATGAATATCGGCACCGCCGATTATGACAAGTCCATCGATATGTTCGAGTAATTTCGAAACGTCTCTTCCAAACGGGATGATAGGAATCAGAACCGGAGTTCCGCCGGCACGCATGATGGCGCGGATATAGCGGTAATCACAGAAAAGATAAAATTCCGAGAAATAAGGTTTTTGCTTGATGACCTCGCAGGTAATTCCGATAAAAGGGAGCTTCTTGTTTTTCCGTTTTCGCAGTTTCATGGGTTTTTTTTGCCAAGATAATGAGCCTTAAAAGCTTCTGAGGCGAGTTCGGCGATAGCCGCTGTCCGAGCCGCAGAAGCTTTTAAGGTGAATGACACCTACCAATTCGACTCTTTCCTTCCGAGCCATGTCCGGTCGATATTCGGGAGTTTAACCCCTAAAATATGAGCAAACCGTTCAAATGAATTTCCGTCAAGTAATTCTTCGATTGCGATTACGTAACGTTTTGCGAATTGCCGCTGCCATGTCGGACGGTGCTTCCTTTGATATTTTTCGGCTGCTGCGCGAATAACTTCAGCTTGGTTCCACTCTTTTTTGAGATATTTGAAAGTTCGGATGATTTCTTCCGGAATATCCATTTCTTCAAGTTCGTCTTTATATTTCCGAAAAAATAAATCGACATAGTGCGGAACGCTGACCCAGTGATTTGTCCACGCGATTTTTGCTTTCGGACCGAGACGAATCGCATGATCGCGAGCTTTTAAATAATTGGCATGCGTCGATTGATTCAAGACTTCTTTTTGCCGGACCCATTTTAAAGCGATGGCACGCAAAACACAAAGTGCTGCAACAACATACTCCGGCAGGGAAGCATCAGCGATCCGGATTTCGAGCGTCGGCGGCTTTTTCTTGTTTTCGCGGTTGTAAGTCAATTCACGGAAATGGTGTTTATATAGAACACCGCGTTTCGTGGGCTTGCAATATTTTTCAGAGCCCCGAAGCAACCGGTTTGAAGAATAATGAGTCAATTTTTCTCGCCAGACCGGGGAATTGCCGCACAAGGCGATCAGGAACGGAATATAATCGTGAATATATCCCGCAAGTTCCTTTGCTTCGGGGTAACTTAATTTTCGCCCCTTGACGGCCAGATGAAAATGAGTTCCCGCGAACCGGTCTACCCAGCCGCCGATGGGGAAAATGACGTAATGGTCATTCGGTCCGTTTTTTTCGCGGAATTCGGTATATTTCCGGAGGCCGGTTTTTAAAAGGAAAAACGACTCGCGGATGGTGTTGAAAACCTTGCTATTGTATTCCGAGCCGATACTCCAGTCGCGGGTGAATTTTTCCCCTTTTTCAACGGTGGCTTTTCTTGGAAAATGGAGATCGCGGCAAATCCGGTTTTCTGAAACGTCAATCGAATAGGTCTCGAGTTCGACGCCCATGGTTAATATTGGTTTTTGTTTCTGTTTTCGAGCCATAAATTATTCCTGAGGATGTTCGGTTAGTGGTTTAATTCCAATGACGCTGAAAAAGAGTTCAATGCTGGATATTTTCTTTTTAGTGCCGCGAATTTCATTAAAACCGGTTGAAAGAAAAATATTTGCTAAATAGCGCAAGAAGCCGGACAACATAAAAAGAGTCAATAACCGGTATCCCATAAAAGGCGGTAGACGTTCTGCTAAAATTCCACCGATTGCGGCTCCACAAAAAATGGCCGTTCCGTTGATTAAATTAAAATAGCTTAAACAACGGACGCGATTGCCGGGAGAAACGGAATCGTAAATAAAATTGACCGTGCACAGATTGAATCCGCCCCACAGAAAGCCGCCGAATATTTGGATGAGAATTAAGTACCATAAATCATGAGAAAAAACCCAGAGCAGCGGGCAAAGCGGTATCAGGGAACCGGTGACTTTCAGGATCTTTGCGTTTCCGATCACATCGGCATGTTTTCCCCAAATGGGGTATGCGATAATGGCTGAAATTACGAGTGTCAAATGAACGATCATGTAGGAAAGATAGTTGATACGGAGATCCCGGAGCATGAAGACAGAAAAATACGGGCTCGCAAGATAAGAGCAGAAAATAATGCCGGCAACATAAATCGTGAATTTCACAAAATTGCTTTTCCGGAATCGGGCCAAAAACATGAGGAAAGTAAAATGATGTTCTGCTGTTTGGGTGATAGGAAGGTCATCCATTTTTGACATGAGCCGTGATGATAAAAGTCTCGCGGCAAGCGCGAATAGAAAAACGATTAAAAATCCAAGCGAAGGACTGAAGTGGCGATAAAGATAGAGGACGATTCCCGCCGTGATGATCCCCGTGAGGGTTGCGCATCCGGCAATTCTTGAACGCCAGCCGAAATAGCGCCCCCGCTGTTCGGGCTTCAGATAGTCGCTTACCAAACTTGACCAGACGGTATTGATTAAATTGCCGAATACTTGAAAAAAAATCATGAGAAAAATGAGGAAATAAATGCGTCCGGGAAAAAGACTCAATGAAAGAACCGCAATCGGAGCGAAGAGAAGCGCTTGGATCAGTGTTGCCCGCACGAGAAACTGGAGACGGCTGCCAAGCCATTGAATCATTTTGGTCGCGAGTGTTTGGGAAACCGCGCCAAGCAGCTGAGGAAGCGATACCATGCAGCCGATTTGAAAGGGTGTTGCCCCGATCAATAATCCGAGCGGGGTGATGTAGTAATCGACGATTGCCTGCATGAAACTGGCCGGGATTCCTTCTTTCCATGAAATCTCCAGGCTTTTTCGGTGCTTTTCATTGGGGGAGATGAAATGAGATGAGAATGACATTTAAAAAATATGGGCCGAGGAGATTCCGTTTAAAATGAATTGGACGGCGATAGCGGTGAGGAGGAGTCCCATGAGCCTCGTAATAATATTCATGACAGTAATGCTGAGGACGGATGAATGAACGGAGACCGTTCGTAAAATAGTATAAGAAATAAGAGCCACAAGGAAAATGTTGCTGGTCAAAATGACTTGATGGTAAAAGGTATCTGCTTTTGCCCCGAGCATAATAACGGTGGTGATGGCGCCCGGGCCTGCGAGCATCGGAATAGTGAGAGGGGTCACGGCGATATTTTCTTTGTGTGAACCTTCGGTCTGTTCCTCCGCCGTTGCTTTGACTGCTGTGCGCCGCGCCTGGACCATGTCGAGAGCGACGATCAGTAGAATAATTCCACCGCCTATTTCAAAAGCCGACATCGTTACGCCGAAAATAGAAAAAATCCGGTGACCGATAATCGAGCACAGAAATAGAATGATGAAAGTCAGGATCGAAGCAACGGTCACCATCCGGATCCGTTCTTTGACCGTATTGTTTTCGGTCATACCGAGAAATATCGGGATCAATCCGATCGGATCGACGATGACAAATAATGAAGTAAATGAAATCAGCGCGAAATCTAATAAATTATTCATAAATTATTTCAGTTGTTATCGAGAAACGGTTTTGCCAATCTTTGTCAGTGTCATTCCCGAATGCCCGCCAAACAGTACATCGGACATGCAGCGATGACAAAACTTGTGCTAGCCCGGATTTCTCGTCGATTCATAAAATCGATGAGAAATCCGGGCTAGGGCGCTTCCAGAAATGCTTCCGGAAAATTGAGGGGTAATTCTATCATAACTTGAAGGGTATTGTTAGCTGGTTTTAGAGAAATTCGCGTCTTCGTGAAGTTTTATAACCGGCTTTCAGATAAAGAGATACAAATAAATCTTTTTGCTTTCGTAAGGATGCCTCATTTGATATCATGCTCTGGTTTTCATAAAATATCAAAATGTACATTTGTGGGAGAGGTATGAAACAAAAAAAGTTGCTATCATTTGCGGCGTTTATAAAAAATTTCCTGAAATCCGTCGGCCAAGTTTTGCTTGCCACGATCATTCTTTTTATTTTTCTTGAACTTATTTTCCGCGTGTTGGGGTTCCCTTCGGGAGCGGATGATTTTGTTGAAGGCGTTGTGATGAAAACGAAGCTACCTTTCCGGAAAGCAAAAGGGGAAATGCGCGTATTTGCCTATGGCGAATCAACGCTTGTCGGCGCCCCTTACGATGAAGTTTCAGGCCCGATCCGCTGGCTCGAAAAATATTTAAAAGAATTTCTTCCCGATCAGGATGTCCGCATTGTGAATTTTGCGCGCATGGGGCGCGGCAGCAATTTCACGTATCAAACATTCCGTGATACGCTTGCCTATCAGCCGGACATCGCGATTTTTTATATGGGACATAATGAATTTTTGCAAGATGAACGGAAAGACGAAATTCCGTTTGAGGATTCAAATACGGCTTATTTATTCCGCAGTACCGTTCAGCAAAGCCGTTTTATTTCTGCAGTTTATCGCGAGTTTGTAAAAAGAAAGATCAAACGTAAAGAAAAGAAAAAACTCCAAGACCGGATGGGGCGAGAAACGATTGAAAATCAAATCGGTGACAGGAGAGCGACACGGGCATTGCTTCACACGGATCTATTCTATCGCGAAAATCTCGATTTTTTCCGCGGAAACTTATCAAAAATTATGAAACTGGCGGAAAAACGGAAACGACCGGTTATTTTTATGAAGCCCGTTTCCAACATCAAAGATTTTCCGCCGATTGAGTCGGCTCATATGAAAAACCTTTCTTCCGAAGCGCTTTCGAGTTGGAATATACTTTTTAAGCAAGGGGAAAAAGCCGAGGCGTCGGGAGATGATATCGGGGCGCTTCAATTTTATGAAGTTGCCCGCAAAATTGATCCGACTTACGCCGAGTTGAGTTTCCGGCTCGCGAAGATTTATTTAAGGAACGGGGAACTTCGGGATGCCCGGCAATATTTCGAGGAAGCGCGTGATAATGACACCATTATGGTGCGGGCAAATAAAGATATTTTAGGAGTCTATAACGATCTTCGCAAAACGCATCGGTTTGTTTACTTAGATACGGAAAAAGTGCTTGTTTCAGAATCGCTTGCCGGGATTTTGGGCGATCCTGTCATTGTGGATAATGTTCATTTTTCGATTAAGGGGCATTCTCTCACCGGGCGCGCTCTTGCGGAGGAAATTGCCGCGGAAGGTTGGATTGTTCCGAGAAGTGAATGGAAGTTTGAAAATGAAAAATCATTTTCTGAAATTTCAAATGAATTGGGCGTCAATAATGAAATTTTAATCAGCGCATATTTAAAAATCATTGATTATTACGGGTCGCTTTTTGATGTTCGCCTTCGAACCATTGAAAAAGCGCTGGCTATTGCACCCAATGATTCCCGGGTACTGCGTTCCGAAGCGTGGACTTATTATTTAATGAAGGATGAAAAAAAGGCGTTCGAGATTTATCAGAAATTAAATGCCGTGGATCCTGCGGCGCTTCAGAAAATTTACGCGCGAAACCCCGAAATTAGAGTTCTCTGCGAAAAGTTTAATGATAGAATCGTCGGTACCCCTTCCCAAAGTACGGGGTACTGACTTCTTATTGTCGGAGTACCCCGTACTTTGTAATTGTTTAGCGTTTTGAAGTGGCACACATAGAAACCCTGTCATGCCCGCATGTTTTAAGCGGGCATCCAGCTGATTCTGGATTCCCGCTTTCGCGGGAATGACAAAAAAACGGGTGCCCTTTACAGATAATCACTTCAAAACGCTAAACAAATACCGTACTTTGGGAAGGGGTACCGGAACCGATTATAACCTGGAACCTTGTGCGGTTGTAATTGAGCCGGGTTTTTGGTTTGCTTCAAGCGCTTTTAACCGCGCGATCCGTTCGGGAGTTGGCGGGTGAGTGGCGAGCCATGTCGGGCCGCCCGCTGTGGTTTGAAGTTTTTCAATTTTCTCCAAAAATGAAACGAGTCCGGTGGTCGGATATCCGGCTTTCTGCAAGATGTTAAAAGCAAATTCATCCGCTTCGCGTTCTTCATTCCGGCTATATTTTGTAAGGATTCCGGTTTTTGCGACAGAAAGTGCGATATTTTTTAGCTGGCTTTGATTTTTATTTAAAATGAGATTGGTGAGCGCTTCAACGCCGTAAGTGCGAGTCATTGCTTTTGACGGATGCCGATTGTAGGCATGCCCGAGTTCATGGGCCAACACGCCCGCGAGTTCGTTTTCGTTGCCTGAGAATTGAATGAGGCCAGTTTGCACATAAATTTTCCCGCCGGGGGTCGTGAAAGCATTCGGTTCTTTATTCTGAACCGCGTAAAATGCGTAATTGAAATCTTTTTTGGGAAGTGTGGCCACAAGGCGATTTCCAATTGCCGCGACTTTTGCATTCAGAGCAGAATCGGTGGAGAGAGGGGTTTCTTTGATAATTGTTTTGGCCATTTCCTGTCCGGCTTGGATTTCATAAGGGATCGGAATGATATTGACGTTTTCGATCCACGGATTGAGTGCTGCGCAACCCGTGAATAGAAAAAATATTAGGATGAAATAATGTCGTTTCATTTTGATTCTCGTTAGATGTGTAAAAATTATCATTTTTTCGAATTAATTCAAGTGGAAAAGACACCAGAGTTTGACGGACGTTTTTCCTCCCTCTCGATGGGGGTGGGTGGGAAATAGGAATTCACCCCCACCTCTGTCCTCCCCCATCAAGGGGGAGGAAGTAACTGGAGCAATGCATTACTTAGTTTGTTTAGATGATGATAATAATTTATTTCGTTAACAGTGCCGTTGCATTTTCGACCAGGATTTGAATCATTGCAAGTTCGCCCTTGTCACACCAGACCGCGCCGCAATTTGGATTTGTGCAGCGGTCAATCACAACGCGCGTGTGAAGCGTGTGGAAGGATTTTATCATCGGCTGGTTGCAAAGCGGACATTTGATATAGGGTAGTTTACAGGCATCTTTGATCGACCCTTTTTGGGAAGCGAGCCAGATGTTTTTTGCGTTTTGAATTTCTTCCTCCGTAAATGTTTGATCACGGCGGGCGATCAGCCGTTCAAGGTGGCCGCCTTTTAACAAATGGCCGTCGCAAAATTTGCAGTGCAAAATTTGTGTCCCTTCGTAGTCGATTTCGTGAAGACCGGTATTGCAGCGCGGGCACTTTTCTTTGGCGCCAAGGCCTTCAATATTTTGTGCGTTTTCCAGCTCGCGCACTAAATCGGCATAATTTGCGGCCGGCTGAATTTCATCTTGATCGGCGGGCGAAACCATCGCTTGGGGATTCACGAGTCCTTGCACAATCAATTCTGCCGGACTCATCGGCCCTTTCCAGCCGGTTTCGGCGCGGTGATAAAATGCTCTATCTCCGACAGGCTGGGAAATGGCTGCCACTTCCGGTTTTTGTTCTGATTTAAGCAGGCTTAAATCCGCTTTTGCCCATTTAAGCAATCGATTAATCCGCTCTTTTGCGGGCGGGTGAGTGCTGAAAAGTTCCGCGACTGCTCCTTCAGTTTCGTCAAGTGCGGACGTATTCGGATTCATGATGAAAATGGTGGATAAATCCTGTGCGGAACGGAACCCGCCGCGACTACTGTGAGAAATTTTATCCAGTGCTTGAGCCAGCGAAAGCGGATCTTTGCACATTTCCGCGCCGTGGGCATCGGCCAGATATTCCCGGTTCCGGGAAATTGCAAGCCTCAGTAGACTCGTAATTCCATAACCAACCGTTGCGAGTGTCCAAAGACAAACTTGTGCAAGCAAAATAAACAGAACCGCATTTCCGCCCCCGCGTTTTCGGAATGAAATAAACCGGTATTGATTAAATTCACTCAAGGCTCGACTGATTATCGCGAATACCTGCGAGAGCGAGCACGCGGTGGTTGCGAGTTTCGAATCTTCGTGGAGCAGGTGAGCTGCTTCGTGTGAAATGACTGCAGTTAATTCCGAACGGTCAAGTTTTGAAAGCAAGCCTTCTGTGACGCCGATCGCGCATCGGTTTTTCCCGTCTTGTACGGCGAACGCATTTGCACCCATGTTGGAAAGGACGACCGGTTCAATCGGCCGAATTCCCGTGGCGATTTCCGCTTCCTCGACAATATTGATAAAGCGCGAATGGTATTCATCTGACGGGTCCGGCTTTTGTCCGCCGAGATATTTAACGATATTCGAAGTGGACTCGTTACGCGCGATGATGAAATGAATCACAGCCACCACGATTGCGATCAAGGTTGTATAAAGCACAATCGGGATTGCTTCATGGACTGTGATCAGTGGCCGGTTCCATGAGGGATTTCCGTACGCGATGTTTTCGATTTCAAACCGTTCCGAGCGTTCCGCAATCCGCCAGATGATCAGCACAACAATGGACATAAAATTGAAAATCACGATGTAGATCGCGATCAAAATCGAAAAGAGTGCGGTTGTCTCTTTTCGTGAGCGTCGTTTGGCTTCGAATACGGTATCGACCGGAAGGGGATTGATCATGTTGAGTAAATGATGTAAATGATAGGGACGAGCCTATGCCCGTCCCCAATATGTTAAAGCTGAACTTTGGGTGCGGCTTTTTCCGCTGCCGGAATTTCAAAGAAATCTTTTTTGCCAAACGAAAAAATTTGCGCAATGACATTGGACGGAAAAATCTGGATCATGGTATTAAAATTTGTAACCACGTCGTTATAATGTCCGCGGGAATAGGCAATCCGGTTTTCCGTTGTCGTCAATTCTTCCTGAAGCGCAAGCGCATTCCGGTTTGATTTGAGATCCGGATAATTTTCCCACACCGCCATCAAGCGTCCGAGTAGACCGGAAATTTCGCCTTCTGCTTTGAGTTTGTCCGAGAAATTTCCTCCGCCCATCGCGCGGCCGCGCGCTTCCATGACTTTTGTCAGAGTTTCTTGTTCGAATTTCATGATGCCTTTGACTGTTTCAACTAAGTTCGGGATCAAATCGTGACGGCGTTTAAGTTGAACATCGATTTGGCTCCACGCATTTTCGCTTTCAACGCGGTAAGCAACAAGTTTGTTGTAGGTGGCGATGACATAGATAACGGCCAAAACCAGCGCACCCAGAATTCCGATGAATAGATAAGTTGCCATTGCTTCCTCCGGTGTGTAAAATTTATTTCATTGAAAACTTGGTTCAATTCACTAACCCGACTTTCTCATCGATTTTGTGAATCGACGAGAAAGTCGCTTTGGGCGCAATCAATTGCGTCCAAAGTTTTGCGCCCTTGTTAAATCAGG
>Ga0156235_167_pt1 | contig 10774 bp, 2 predicted proteins | sample RifCSPlowO2_12_FD_107882 | JGI IMG/M metagenome (GOLD analysis project Ga0156235, IMG submission 107882) | Omnitrophica bacterium RIFCSPLOWO2_12_FULL_44_17 | reverse complement strand
GGTTTAATCGACGAACCCCGGATTTACAATCGTGCGTTAAGCGCTCAAGAAGTGTTGGACCTTTCAAAAACTATTGCTGCGGTTGCTAAGCCGGTGGTTGATTCAATTCCCGCATTAACGAATCAAAAAACAATCATACTTTCCGGGACGAAAGCGGCGAACACATCGATTTGGGTGAATGGAGCGGAGAAGATTGCGGTGAATTCCTCGACGACTTGGTCCTGCAATGTGAACTTAACAGAAGGATTGAATTCGTTACAAGTTGCGGCGAAAGATGCCGTTGGGACTCAAGGTCCGCTGGTTTCATTGTTGACCACTCTTGACTCGATTGCGCCGACGGGTTCGGTTACGATTAACAACGGAGACTTCTCCACTGATTCTTTGGATGTGATGTTAACGCTATCGGCGTCGGATTCAAGTTCGGGTCTGAACGGAATGCGTTTTTCAACAGATGGCGGAAATGGGTGGAGCAATTGGGAGCTGTTTGCCCAAACAACCGTTGTGACATTGCCTGCGGGTGACGGCACGAAAGAAGTTCGGTTCGAGATTCGCGACAAGGCAGGCAATTCCTCCGTTTTTTCCGATACCATTACGTTTGCCGCGCAACCTGTAGGCCTTGCGGATGGGACGGCATTTTTTTATAGCAGCGGTATTTTAGTGAGCGAAACGACGCCCGACCATCATCAAGTATTTTACCGGCCGGACGGCAGTGTGTCTTCTTTTAAATATTCGGACGGGACGGAAATCCGCTATTTGAACGATTTTGCATCAAGCATTGAAATTATTTCTGACGCCGGGTTAATTGTAGAAACAATCTCTCAGCCGTCGGCCGACGCTTTTGATGAAACGAAAGCCATTTCGGTTTCGTTAGACGGAGGACTTCACGCCTTTTATCTGGACGGAGAACTTGTCGAAATCCGCACCTCGACCGGTATTCGAGTTACCAATTTCACGCTGAATGAGGCAAAAGAGATTCAAAATGCATTGATGACCTATCCGGACGGCACGGAGGAAGTTATCCGTAAAGGCACTCTTTTAAGAAGGATCAATCCGGACGGCACGGTTCTTGATTTTACGCCCAAGGGATTTGCAGTTCGCGAGAAATTCGAAACAGTGATTCAATATTTTAGTTATACGAAAATGTCACAAACTCAAATTGCCGGCACCAAGATATTTACTGCCGATGATTCCTTTTCCAAATACGATGAGTTAGGCATTCTTCGGGAAGCGAAAGATAAGAATGGCGATCATTTTGTCTATGACAGACAAAATCAAGGCGACTCGTACAAGTTAGTGCTTAACCGGCAATTGTCGTCTACTCCGGGCGAGAAAGGGCTTGTTGAAGCCATTTACAGTGAATCGGGTGTTCAGGAAAAAAATACTCTCCAAAACGGAACTCAAATCTTTTTTGAAAATGGGAAAATCAACCACATTCTCGATAGCCAGGGAAATGCGGCTGACTATAGCTATTTAGAAGATAACACTATTCTAAGCGGCCTTACTATTAATCATGCCGGGACAACATTCGAGTACGACCGATCCGGTTTTCTGAAAAGTATTGCAACCAGCCAGGGAACGATTGAACGGATTCAAGAAGATACAACCGGTGACGGAACCATTAGTGACGATGACGCTATTGATCTTATTTTAGAAATGGCGGGAGGGAACACGCTGAGTGATTTTGAGCTCGATAGCGAAGGCAACATCCTCCGCGGAATTATTACCACCAAAGAGGGAATTAAGCAGCGAATTGAAAATGGTATTTTGACCGGATTCGAAACGCTTGACGGCAAAATTTATGAATTGAGCGATTTGACATCGGGCGGCCGTGAAGCAGTCCTGAAAGAATGGAATTTTAAAGATGGCACGCGGGTAGTTTACGGTGGTGGCACCATATCTCAAATTCTTTTTCCCGACGGCAAACGGCTTCACACAATCGGTTTCGATGCGAATAAACAAATCGAAACGGTCACGGAAGAATTGCAGGATGGAACAAAAAAGGTCTTTCAGAAGAATAAACTGATAAAACTTGTCACGCCAACCGGAACGGAAATCTATTATGATAATACCGGGCTCGCCGAAAAAATCGTTTTGTCCGATGCGAGTGAGGAAGAAGTGTCTTATGAAAAAAGTGATACCGGCGTCGTCGAGAAAGTCATTTTTACCGGTGAGCATACAAGCCGCAGTTTTCGCCCGGACGGCACTCTTTTGGCGCTTTTAACGGATGGTGTCGGGGTCGAAATGGAGGGGCAGGAAATCTCGCGTCTTTTCACCCGCTTTGGAGATATCGAAAATCCACAATTTAATGAAGCAGATATTCTTTCGGGGGAAGTTATTTTAGCAGATGAGCAAAAACTGATTATTAGCAATGGTGAAATTGTGCAAGCAATTCGTCCCAATGGCACAAAGGTTAATTATGCAAGCGGGCGGATTGCATCCATTGAAACAGGAGGGAAGCTTTATACGATTACGTATGTGCTGGCCGGCAGTAACATTACGGATATGCATATTTCCGATGGAACAAACACCAATTCTTTGGTCCCTTATTTGTTGGTTCACTCGGAGTCGGAACTTGCCGAAATTCTTTTACCCAGATCTTTAAAGGACACATTATCTGATCGGTTTCAAATCCAATCCGGAATGAGCACCGGCGATTCTATTTTCGTGGCAAAGCTCAAGACTGATGCTGATCGGGAAACAGTTTACGAGCTCAACAGCGATTATTTTCCGGAATGGGTAAATATCGATAGCACCTATTTTAATCGTGATTATGGTCCATGGTGGCTGGCGAATACTTATCAATCGCTTCTTAACCTAACGCCCAATTTTATAGGACAAAGCATTCTTTTGGGACCGGTTTGCACTGACTACTACTACTGTAATTCTCCGGTTTTTGAATTACCATCTTTAACATCTACGCTTGTTGATCTCAATGGTGACCATTTGAATGACCGCGTATATATGATGGGAGAGAAATTAAGTTATTGGTTAGTGCAATTTAATAACGGAGTTGGTTTTGATAATCCCGTGCAATGGATTGGTGTGGATACGGCTTTTGATACGGGAAGGGCAAAGGATGGTTCGATTCGTTTTTATGACCAAGAACACCCCAGTGTATTGGGAACGCTGATTGATATGAATGGAGATGGGCTGCCGGATCGCATCCTGAAAAAATCTGACGGGAGTCCTAATTGGTATCTTCAATTGAATAATGGGGCCGGATTTGATCCGGTAAAAGAGTGGGGCGGTGTTGTTCATCCATTGCAACAGACAAATCCAAACGCTACTTTTGCTTTGGAAGTTCGAGACGACAAAGGAGTACCCGGAACGTCATGGGATGAAAGATACAATGCACGGCAAGAATTAATTGCGGATTTAGTCGATTTAGATGGGGATGGGTTACCGGACAGAGTGCTTCGTCCTTCTATTGCGCCGTTTGATCATTGGTTTTTCCAGAAAAATACAGGCTCTGGTTTTGCTGATGCTGTTTTGTGGGAAGGAGTTGACTCGGGCTTTGACAGTGATGAAAAAGTGGGCTCCTCGCTTTCTTGGTATTATCAATATCTTGGGCAAACTCCTCGAAGGGATCCGTATCAATTTCCGGCAGATCCCTTCTTCGGGAAATGGCATTCTTGGGGAGATGATTCTTCTTGGGAAGAGGTTTTGCAAAATGAAGGGCGTGTACCTCACATAGAACTATGTTATGCAAGTCTCATTGCTAATTTGTCAGATGTGATTGATATGAATGGAGATTTAAAACCGGATCGGGTATTGCTAAAAAGCAGAGACCCGAACAATCCCGATGCTCCCATAGATTGGTATGTGCAATTGAACAATGGGCATGGTTTTGAGACCGCTGTTTTATGGGATGATAATGTTCGTGCTCTTGGCGGAGTATCGGATAAAAAAATAACGTCGGCAATTAAAGTCATCGATTCATGGGAAATGCCTAGAAATATTTTAGTTGATGTGAAGGATGTTACGGGAGACGGATTGCCGGATAGAATTATCATCGATCATGATAACAAAGACGGGCAACCACAAGATACATGGTGGGTTGAAGTTAATACCGGTTCAACATTTGCGGCGGCAGTTTCCTGGACAGGAATCTATGGTGGGAATGCTTCCGAAACGTCCCTTGGGCAAGATAACGAACTTTTCCGTTCATGGGAGGCTAGTAGCCGAATATCCCAGACAAGTATGGTGCTTGAAATATCAGATTTGCGCGATATCAACGGCGATAAAATTCCGGATCGCATCATTTATAAGAAAGGCGAAAATCGCTGGCTGGTTCAATATGGAACGGGGCACGGATTCCTTCCGGTTCAGCAGATGAAAATTAATGCGATTGAAACATCCGCGGGTCAGATTAAGAGTTCGCGGTATGATTATTTGCACGTGAGCTTAAAAGCGGAAAGCGATTTACCGGCGGCGTCCGGTAAAGTTCGTGTGACGCTGGGTGATCCCGCAAAACCGGAAGCGTATCAAGAATGGGATGTGGATACTCTTACCGCAACGTGGAAGGATTTCTATCTTCCCATTAATCATGCCAAACAAGATGCTTCCGAAATCAAAGTTTCGTTTATTCCCGCCGGCGCTCAAAATTCAACTCCGATTTATGTGGATAACGTAACGTTTGTAGCGAATCGCCCTCCGGACGCGAAAGATTGGCTGAATGATCTGTTAACCGAAGAAAATGTGTTGGCGGAGATTCACTCAGAGCGTAATCAAACGCTTGCCCAATATTTAGGGCTTCGTGAAACATCGGAAACCATAAATTTCGACTGGGAAAAATTATTAACTGCTGAAACGCGGCTTTCGTTTGATCAAAATGGCGAGGCTATAGAATTTGAAACGCTTTACGGCTCGGTTTCAAAAGTTGAAGCAGGGCGTGTTGTTGAAACGGTTTTGCCCGACGGCTCGACGGTTGATTTCGGAGAAATTGACCCGGCGCATCCTCAATCGACGACGCAAACCGTTACGAAAAGTGACGGATCCGTTCAAACGATGCAGTTGAGTTACGGGCGTGTGCGGACTGTTTCGCGGCCCGGGAAAGGCCCGCTTCAATATTCATATGAGTTTGATGCGACCGGCAGAGAAATTACGGTCGTCCGGGATCCGGACACCGGAATGACGGAACGGTACCTCGATAATCAATTAATTTCCCGGATGCAGGCGAACGGTGTTGTTACAGGGTTTGAATATTCTGATCAGGGGATTTTAATTCGGTCGATGATTTCTTATAAAGGAAAGATTTATAATCAGTTTACTTATGAAACTTCCGCGACCGGCAATACGCTTCTTCACACAGAAGAAGGGGTTGTGGAAGAATATTCGCCGGACGGGAAAATTCTATCCCATACGACAACTGAAGGCTACCGGTACGCGCATACGTTTAGCCGCGCCAAGAAAGTCGTTACAACCATCCGGAAAGAAACTATTAATCTTCCGGATGGGACCGCTGTTTCGTTCGATATTCCGATCGTCACACTCGAAGATGATCCGGCAGGCGAAGAAGTTCATCGGGTCGAGTTGATCGGATATCGCGCGCCGACCGGAGAAACGATTTCCTATGAAAATGGACAGCTGAAATCTATTTTACTTGCCGACCGGACTGCGATTTCATTTGATCGTTTTGAAGTTCTCCAAACATTTAATCAGGAAACAGGCGCGACTCAACGGGAAATTAAACTGCTTGATGCCACTGTTTTTCATTCGGACGGGACGATTACTGAATATAGGAACGCCAGGCCTTTTTCTGTAACGAGCGCAACAGGGCGAGTGTTGTCGCTTGCCAAAGAAAATGGAATTTTAATTAATCCCGCTGAATCCGCTGCGTTTCATTTAACTCAGGCTGAAAAGCTGTGGACGTCGCTTGTTAAGTCTAAATGGGACCAATTTCAAGTTCCGGGAACACTGCCGACGCAGCTTGAGTATTCTATGGATGGTAAACTGGTCACCCGCCAATTTGCCGAAGGAGTGATTGAACTCTATGAGGATGGCCGTATTCAGGAAATCATAGCCGAAGACGGTGAACGGCTTGTCCTTTACGAGTATGACGGAGAAGGCAATCCTACGCAGATTGAACTTGGGGCTGCGAGGCGCAGGCTTGACACAGCCGTTCTGCAATTAAAGGCGGAAATTGAGGTTGAACGGGAAAAAGCGCTGTCTTATGTCGCCTCGCGCGAACAAGTCTTGAATCAAACGATCGAAAGTCAATACATGATCGCGCGAGACCGCCTGCTTGCGATTCGCGCTCAAATTGAAGCGGAAAAAAATAAAGTTGCTTCAATTAAAGTCAAGGGCAAGAAAGCCAAGAATATGGTTAGCGATGCGATTCAATCCATTCAGGTCGGAATTAATCAGGTCAACGGCGCTCTTGAACAATTGGCCAGGAATCGTGCGGACGCGCTTGAACAATTATCACAACAGGTACGGCAAGCGTCTGCTGATATTGAAAGTCAAACTCTTTCTGCTTACACCCAAATAGAAAGCGAAAGCCAGAAAGCGCGACGCTCAATATTAAAACAAGAAATTTCCCCTGTTATTTATCATTGGTACCGGAAAATTCTCGGAAGAGATCCGTCCCAAAATGAGTACGACGCTATTATTAATGCAGCAAATTATGATGCCGGAACTTTTAATTTGAATGGGCTTAAGGCTACCCTTCTGAATTCAAATGAATTAGTGGGGAGGCAATTAGAAGTTCAGCAGATCAAAAGTAGAGTTCAAAGTCTCCTCGAACAATATCTTTCACTTACGGATACCGGGAAAATTGATTTTGCCAATTCTCTTGGCGTTCAGACCTCAGAACTTATTCAAGTATCTGCTTCCGAAGCGAATTCTGTCTTGGAATGGCTGCTCAGTCGGTCTCTTCATTTCGGCCAATCCGCTTATATTGCTCTTGAAACGCTTTTGACCGATTCGGGGATTACATTTCAGAGAGTCGATCTCGCTTCGCGTCTGGTTTTAATCGATATTTTGACTGGCGTTATCACGCCATTTGAACAAGGCGACCTAGTGATTTCGTTATATGCGCTTCGTCGGGTTGCCGCATCCTATGGCCTTACAACCTTTGGTTTTAAAATGACTTATGACGCATTAAAGTCAATGTATGACGAGGCTTGCCAAGGCTCTCCAGATTGCCAATTCAAATTGATTGCCCATATTAATGGCGATCACTATGTTCTTATCACAAAAGTGACGGATACGGAAGTGACTTACAAAGATCCCGGCACCGGTCCGGAAAATTCGCTTGATCTTACGACATTGAGTAAGGGAGATTTCCTCGCCTCATGGATTGATCCGAAGAATCCGGATTCAGGTTTCGGCTATATTTTAACTTCTCGCGGTCCACCGGCTCATCTTAATCAAAATCAGATTCAGCAATTGATCACATCTGAGGAGATGGCCGTACGCGGCGCATTTTTCCCGTTTCTAATTCCTGTCTTTATTGCAATTGCCAAGGCTATTGCCGGTGCTGTTATAGCAGCTGTCGTTGCGGTTACGAATATTGTGTCGGGTTTAATAACCGGGCTCTCTTCAATATTTTCCGGACTCGGATCGTTTGTTAGCGGGGTATTCACCGGAAATTTTGCGGGAGCTTTTTCTATCCTTTATGCGGGAGTCCTTGGCGGTATCGGACAAATTTCGGGCGGCGTTTTTACTGCATTTGAGGCTTTGCATGCGGGGTTATTAATTGGAATTGAGGGAGTTGCAGCTTCCGTTCCGTACTTTGGCCCTGCATTGTCTTCGCCTATAGCGTCCTCAGCATTTTCGGGAATGTTAAAACTTGGTTTAACAGGGTTTTCCATCCAAGGAACCGGAGTGCTTTTAGACAAAGTCGGCGTTTCTCCGAAAATCAGTCAAACATTAATTAGCGGAGGGAAACTTGCGATTGGAGTTGGACTGCTTGCAACCGGAAATCCGATGGGCCTTAGTTTTGCGGCCGGCGGGACTTCAGATCTTCTGAATTTATATACCAACCTTCCTCCGTTGATAACAAGCGTTGTCAGTATCGGAGCCGCAGGGCTCGGCGCATTTGCGGGCGGGCTGATAGATATTCATACAATTGGCGGAGCAATGGCTGGTTTCAAGTCAGCATTACCATATCTTTCAATGGATCTTGCGTCGGCGGGATTTGTTGCTGTTGGCGATGCGCTGGGATTTGATCCTCGCATAACTTCGCTAATCAGTATGCCGGTGCGAATTGGCTTAGGAGCCGGTGTGAACAGTTTCTTGCATGCTAATTCATTTAACACAATGAGTATCTTTACGGCAATTAAAAATGGATTAAGCGTCGGTGCCAAATCGATTGGTTTTGATTTTGGTGGCGAGGCATATCATCCTATATTTGGGTCACTTGGAAGTGCGAATGTCCTGCAATCCATTGAATCAAGCATCGGAAGCAAAGGGCTCTTTTCTTCTGTCTTTGATGTTCTTGGCAGAGCCCTTTTAAGTCCTTTTAACGCTGTCGATTCTGTTGTCCGAAGTGTCTTAAGCGGTATTCATAATTTTTCAGACCTGATTCAACAAAAAGGCATTGGTGGCGCATTTGAATCATTGGCTCCGTTTATCTTTAGCCGGCAAACCATAGAGCGATTGCTTGCTTCAGGAGGAATCGGAGGCATGATTAGTACAGCGGCAAAGATTCTTGCTACTCTTGATGGCCAGACCGTTCAGGAACAAAAGTTGACGGATACAACTTCTCTTTTCTACGACCTGCTTGGAAATTTTATCGGGAAGAAAGAAAACGGTATAACGCAGATCGGAACATTCGGCGTCGATTCCCTCGGCAAGTGGGCGCTCATGGCCGGAAAAGTGATTGCGGCCATTATGGGCGATTACGTGTTTGCCGGTGAGGTGGAAAATGGGCAGCTTATGAAAATGCTCATCCGTGATTCCGAAGGCAATGTGGTTATTGAAGGCTCTGGCGGGCAAGTTGACGGTGTACAGATTGAAGGCGGGAAACCCATCATTATCAAAGCGCCGGAACAGGGTTCAGGGAATAGCAGCAGCATTTTCTGGAACATGATATTAAAAATAATCGGTTACGGAATCGATTTTGTGATCGACAGCGGATTGTTGGAGAAAGCAACGGCAGATTTGCTGTCAGATTCAACCGGTGGAAATATCGATCCAAATCAACCAACAGATATTGCTCTCTTGAACGGATTTTGGCCTTGTTTATTGTCGTGGGCATGTAATACCAATGCAATGCTTGAGTATTTCCGGGATAACAATCCCTTCCAAAATAAGCTAAGTCATCTGGGTATTTCCAACGATAGGATTAAAGAAGTATCTCTGTTTGGGGGATGGTTTGTTCAAGACGTTCTGGACTGGCTTTTTTCGAATCGTGACCAGATTCAAATTACGGAGGAATTTCGAAAGATTTACGAGCAATATCCCGATCACCCATTTGTTCCTATTGCTAATAGCGGAGGAGGATATCCCCTCCTTAAAGCGTTAAATGATCCGGCTAATGATGGGTTTGGGATCGAGACAGCCATCCTCGTGGGTGTCCCTACTCCGATTACGGAGATGAGTGCCTCGTCATTAGACAGGATCATTCAAATTTACGGATCGGAAGATATGTTTCTGGAAGAAAACGGAGCTTCTCTGGCAACCATTCCAGAAGGTTTTACCCACACAAGCAAGATTTTTGATACAATAAATATTGAACTTCAGGGAATCGGGCACGAGGATTATTTTTATAGCAATTCGGATATTCCAGTCTCTGAACTGCAGCAGAAAAGTTCAGATTTTATTGCAAATATGACATTTGCTTCGCTTTCGCCTATTACATTGGAGACCTTCTTAAATAACCTTGTTTTAAAGGGGATTGCAGTGCTTACTGAAGGACAAGTTTTGGATTTTCAGTTGGGTTATACGCATCGAATTCGAAATTACAATATTGATTTACAGAAATGGAGTTTAGAGAAAGATGAATAGACGCATATCAATAATTATTTGCATAATACTATTAGTCATTAGCATTTTGATATTTATGAGCTATCAAAGTATTTTTAGATATAAAAGCGGACCAGAGAGAAAAGTTGATACTGTCTTTATAGGACAGAAGAAATATTACGACTCTTTTAAACAATCAATGCAAAAAGCGGCTAAATTTTATGAACCTTTTAACAAAGCAAGTACTTTCATAGAAAATAACGAATATGGAGAAGCTCTAAAAGAGCTAAATGAGAGCTTAAAGAATGCAAGAGGTAACTTCCACAAAGGTATGGTATATGGGCAAATGCAAATGATCTATAACAAACAAGGAAATTTGCAAAAAGAACTCGAAGCTATCGAATTATGGTTTTCAACTGCTGGTGAAAATGCTAATCATCCGGAATTTGAACGTCGCGCCGCGGAAATCCGTCAACAGCTTGCAGCTACAAAGAAGGTGCCAGGCACAAAATGAAGGGACAGGGAAGAGGAGTGAATAAAAAATAAGATGGGACGGATATCACGGCATAATCTCTTATTTGACGATTGCTATGCACATGTGTTTTCAAGGTCTTTTAATGGGATGTATTTATTTAGGGAAGAATTAGAATTCGAAATGTTTAAGGTTCTATTGTCGGAATTGAAAGTGGAATATGGTTTTAAAATTCATCATTATTGTTTAATGAATACCCACTTTCATCTTTTGGTGTCAATTTCGAACGTGCATAGATTTTCGGAAGCATTAGCACAAATCAAATCTAAATATACGAAGTGGGTGAATCGGAAAATGAAACGGAATGGCCCGCTTTGGAGAGATCGTTTTAAA
>Ga0156235_159_pt1 | contig 12134 bp, 9 predicted proteins | sample RifCSPlowO2_12_FD_107882 | JGI IMG/M metagenome (GOLD analysis project Ga0156235, IMG submission 107882) | Omnitrophica bacterium RIFCSPLOWO2_12_FULL_44_17 | reverse complement strand
CAATTTTACCATGCCTGCACCTGTTTTTTCAATCCGATGTCGTTTATTTCAATGAGGTTGCATGCTTTTGAATCTTTTTTCAGTGGACCCTACCTAAGTTGATATATTGGAAGGACTTGCTGCAGACAAAAAAAGGGGACACACAGCTGGACAAATTATAACAAGCTGTATGTCCCCTTTTTTTATCCCATCACCACTTTGACTGTGTGAGGACTTTTGCCTTTGATCGGACGAATTAAGTTTCCTTCGATTACATTTCCATTCACGGTAATTCTTTTAATTCCGCGATTCACGTGTTTTGGATTTTCGACCGCAATCTCATAAGTCGAACCTCGAAAGAAACGTTTCACTTTGAATTTGGCCCATTCTTTCGGAATGCACGGGTTAATCTTGAGTCCTTCCGGAGTCGCATGAACGCCCAACATGTAATCCGTTGCCACTCTGAAAAGCCATCCGGCAGAACCTGTGTACCACGTCCAGCTTCCGCGCCCAAAATGAGGGGACTCGGGCCCGTCAACATTTCCGGGCAACACATACGGCTCGGCGTAATAAAATTTCGGATCAAGTCCCCGCAAAATCGGCAGAAAACTTTGATAAATTTTATAGGCTTTATCACCGTCTCCGGTCATTGCAACCGCTTGAATCGCCCACGTTCCGGCGTGCGTATATAAACCGCCGTTCTCGCGCGCAGCAGGCGCATACCGCGTCAGATATCCGATCGTCGCATCCGTCGTCGAATAGGCAGGCGTTAAAAGAAGCGGCCCGTATTCTTTAAAAAGGAATTTCTCGGCCGACGCCATGCATTTGACGGCCCGTTCGGGTGTCGCGGTATCATGGATAATCGCCCATGTCTGAGGATTTAAATGGATTTTGCCTTCGCGTTCGGATTTGCTTCCGATCGGCCGGCCGTCATCGCGCGTCGCGCAAAGGTACCACTCGCCGTCCCAACCATATTGATTGATGGCTTTCTTCACGGCCTCTGCCCGCTTCCGGTAATATGCCGCGCGCTTTTTTTCTTTTTTCATTTCGCAAATCGGCGCGAATTGATGCAGAATTCCGTACATGAAATGCCCCAACCAAATCGACTCGCCTTTCCATGCCGGACCGACATGGCTCATTCCGTCATTCCAGTCGCCTTCACCGATAAGCGGCAGTCCTCGCTTGGACCAGCGAGAAAGAACTTTGTCGATACACGCAAGACAATGCTGATACATCGTCCCGGTTTTTTCTTTCCCGGTTTTCGGATCCGGCAAAAACGGAACTTTCACATTTAAAAAATCATAATCCGCGGTTTCTTCCAAATAATGAATTGTCAGAAAGGCAAGCCATACAAGGTCGTCGCTGTGATTTGTCACCGGCCCGATATTGGTTCTGTGATGCCACCAGTGCTTCACGATTCCATCCGGGAACTGCTGCTCCGCATGCAGCATGATTTGCTTTTTGGCCCATTCGGGCTTGAGCGGCATAAAAATGTGGCTGTCCTGAAGCTGATCCCGGAATCCATAACCGCCGCTTGATTGATAGTATCCGCATTTCGCCCAAACACGTCCTGAAATCGTCTGGTATTTGAGCCAGATATTCGTCATAAAATTCATCGAATCATCCGGCGTTTCAACCCATGTTTTTCCAAGCAAATCTTTCCAGAAATTTTTGACCTCGTCCAATTCCTTTTGAACGCCCTGTTCGGTGCGATATTTCTGAATGAGTTTTTTCGCCACCATTTTCTCCGCTGTCGCACCCAACAAAAAAATGACCGTCTGGGATTCACCCGGCGCGAGTGTCAAATCAACTTGCAAAGACGCGATTGAATCATAATTTTTTCCGACGGTATTGCTGAGGCGTCCCTTTTCAACTCCCGCCGGATTATAGATATCACGGTATATCCCAAAAAATGTTTCTTTGTCACCGTCATAAGCGCTCGGTTTTAAATTAGAAACCGCATGAAACGCTTCAACCGGATTTTCGGAAAGCCCGGTCGAAATACAAGGCGGAACAAGCGCCGCCCGTTTTTTCCCGTAGAGCACGTACGCTTCTTTGTCAAAATCCGTCTCGATAAATGTCTTCTGAAATTCACGGTGCGTATCACCCGCATTTCCCAAACACCACTCAAAATAGGTAAAAAGGCTGAGACTGCGTTTCTCGGCGGATTCATTCGTCACTTTAAGGTTCCACACCTCAACCGGATCTTTCCGGTCGACAAAGATTGTTTTTTCGGTGCGGATCCCCTGATGGCTTCCGGTTAAAACCGAATAACCGATTCCGTGGCGTGCTTCAAAAAAATCAAACGGCGTCAGGCACGGCTTATACGCCGCTGACCAGTATTTCCCGTTGTCATTGTCGCGAACATAAATAAATTTCCCGTATAAATCGCGGACCAAATCCTGTTCCCAACGGGTTATGCGGGAAAGGTTCGAGTTCCCAATCCACGAAAAACCGGTTCCTCCTTGAGATTCGATGATGCCGTATTCGCCGTTGGAGATAACATTCACCCATGGCCGCGGGGTGTCCGGCCGGGTCACGACATATTCCCAACCGTCCTGTGTGAAGTAACCGTAATCGCTTTGAAATTTTTTGATTTCTTTCTTTGATGATTTTCTTTCTTTTTTCATTAAAACACTTTCCATTATTGTATTGTCTCCTTCGACATGAATTTAAAATTGCAAATCTATATTAGGAGCAGTTTCACAAGCCCACATAAGTGTCATTCCCGCATGCTTTTAGCGGGAATCCATAAATCCTGGATCCCCGCTTTCGCGGGGATGACAGACCTTATAAAAATCACTTCTAAGCTTTTGAAGCCTCGAGCATTTGGCTCACTTGCAGATCGATTTTTTTCATTCCGTCCCGCGCAGTTTCCCTGCCGATCTTTATCAAATCAAGTTCCGGCAGAACATATTTTGCCTCGATTTCCCTCCACTTCGGATGAAACGGATCAAAGACAATATACGCCACGGCTTCATTCAGCATTTTTTTATTGTCCGGCGGAAGTGGGCTTCCGGCCCAATCTGCACCTTCCGCAATTTTGCGGATCGCCGGCTGCGCGAGCCCGCGTCGCGCAAGTTCGGCTTGAACTTTTCCGTTCGTGAGCGCTTTTACAATTTCCCACGCTTCCTTCGGATGTTTCGACGATTTCAAAATTCCATAACCGGTTCCGCCACTTCCGAATTTGCGAATCCCGTTTGCATTTTTCGGAAACATCGCAACATCCCACCGGAGGCCTTCCTTTTGCCTGAGCTGGGGCGTTTCCCAGATCCCGGAAAGAAACATGGCGAGGCGTCCGCTTGAAAACAGAAGGTCAATTCCCATCCCCGCATTCGCAAGCGCCATCGGTGTCGGCATCACTTTATGGACATTAATCAGGTCGGCAAAATACTGAATGCCCTCCAAGGTCAATGGATCTTCCAGTTTCGACTTCGCCGGATGCTCGGCATCGTCCACAAGCGCTCCTCCGTTCCCGTACACAAAATTCTGCCACGCCCACCCATAAAAACCGTATTGGGTCACGCGACCGGTTTTTTCATCGTATTGGGTAAGCGCCTTCGCCTTTTCGAGTAAATCATTCCACGTCCAATCATCCGTCGGATACGGAATTCCTTCATGATCAAAAATATCTTTGTTATAGAACACACACGCGAACGGAGCGACATCGCGCGGAATCGCGAGCAATTTCCCGTTGCGCGTGAAACGCTCAACAATGGAAGGGAAAAAATCCTGAATCGAAAACTCCGGATCATTTTGCTCATACGGCGTCAGATCCACATAAACGTTTTTCGATGCAAAAGTAACAAAATAATTCACTTCCGCCGCTATAATGTCGGGAGCCGCACCGCCGGCAATCCGCGTTAAAATTTTACTGTCATACCCCGAATAAGGAGTATGCTCAAACCTGATTTTGATACCCGGATGACTTTCCTGCCAGGGTTTTAAAGCTGTGGTTACAATTTCAATTTCTTCGGGACTTCCCCAAAATGCGACCTTTACTTCCACCGGTTGATTGGCCGACACAGCAACCGGATTCTGTCCGCAACCGGACATCCATAATATCGGAAACGCAATAACGAAAACAAAAATAACAGCAATATAGTTTTTTAATCTCCGATTTAATTCCATATACTTTTCCCGTCGTTTAATGGCTTTGGCAGATGCTGATTCCCTCTTTGCTAAGATTTGCCGGTGGCGGAAGACCATATGCGTTTTTTCTCGGTCACATCGCGCACTTCGGTAGGATAAATATCAAAAACAATTTCGTCAGGCTGAAACCAGAGTTTAATTTCCCGTTCCGCTTCTTCCGGGTTTGAAGAAGCATGAATCACATTTTCATAAACCCCTTTTGTGGTAATGCGTCCGTATTGTCCGCGAATCGAAACGGTATCCGCTTCCTCGGGATTCGTCGCGCCGGCCAGTTCCCGCACTTTTTTAATCGCGCCTTCGCCGACATAAACCATCGCGAGAACTTTTTTCCGCGAGTGATATTCGCCCTGGATGTATTTGATCAGATCTTCAAAGAAAGGTTTGCCACTCAGGAATTTGTAATGTTCAACCGCAAGCTCGCGGGAAACCCGAACTATTTTTGCAGCTGCAATTTCGAGTTTGGTTTCGGAAAGGCGTGTCAAAATATTTCCGGTCAATGATTTTACAAGACCGTCCGGCTTAATCAATACTAAGACCTTATCGCCCACAAAACCCCCCTGGAAAAATGATTTTAAAAGTCTTCAAATTATATCATAGAAGTCTCTTAAGTCAACGATGTCGAGGTTTAAAAATTTAGACATGCGGGAATGGGGTAATGTTATAAGGCTTTTTTAATAGAAACCGAGAAATTAATAATCAACCAGACCAAAATGCTTCTGATATACATTTTGTTCTTTACCTCTTAACCTCGTAATAAATAAAGGTGTTTTATCGAAACACCGGATTTAACCGATTAGGGTTTCTTCAAGACCCATTTCTACTCGATAAAACTCGTACGCGTTCGCCGGTAACCGGTAGATTTGACGGCTGGCAATCATTCACTTATTGTTCACCGCATCAAGAATGAGATGGCATCCCAGCAACATATCCTTTGAAAGAATAATTTTATTCATTCTTGCAAAATCAACTCCCCCCGTCTTTTTCGCTTGCTTTTCTTTTGCTTTTGCCTGAAAAAACAGGAAGGGAAACATGAACCAATATAAAAAGTAAAAATTTGTCTTTCGGCCGTCAACAAAAAAATGGGTTATTTCCAAACTGTTTTGAGCGAGTAAATATTCTAATTCCTGATACCGCCATGGAATGACATGCATATTTTGAATAGCAGCCGGGAAACATTTCGAATAATCCAGAGTCGGCTCCCGGAAGAAATCAAAACTCCCTTCCATTAAAAATCTGAACCTTGATCCGATATTCAAAATGTTGGGCGTTGATAATATCAACCTGCCTCCCTTACGCAAAATTCTACTAATTTCCGAGATCACAAAATGAGGGTTATAAATGTGCTCTATGACTTCCATAAAGATAACATAATCGAAAAAATTATCTTTATACGGCAAAGGGTGCGCTAAATTTCCTTCTGTGAATTTGATTTCCTGATGGAACTCAAATCTTTCTTTATCCATATCACAGGCTTCCACGGCAAATCCTAAATCAAAAAGTTTTTTTCCCGCTCGACCGTCCCCGCATCCCAGATCTAGCACTTTTCCTTTTTGATTCGAGGAAATGATGCTCACTATCTTTTCTAATAAATAATTCTGTTTACCCAATTTTTTCTCCTGCTTGCGGCCGAAATCCAGATTTACCGTAATAGATTTTTGTCTTGCGGCAGTTTTTTATAATTTTTCCTACTGATTACTTTCTTTCCGCTTTTGCGCTCCAATTCATTTCTTGCATTGCCCGCAACAGCGCCGCCCTCAAAAGCGGCCTGCTTGTTCTCAACAAAACCCTGCGCATCCTTATTGACCGCGATCTCTTTCGTAGAAGCCTCGCCAAGCATTGAAAAAATAAGCTCCAAGTCGGTCATATGATCCCTTAGATTCTCACGTTTGAGCCCTTTATGTTTCTTATAGGCTGACGGAGTCATATCAAAAGTGGCTTTCGAGATTTCAGCGGTTAATATTTCGTATTCTTTTTGTTCTTTTATGCCACGCTTCTGCCACTGGTCGGTTAGCTCTTCACGGATAGCAATTCCGCGCATCCGTTTCTCGATCCATTCATCGCTATACCCCTTAGCCTTATATAATGCCCTTGTCCTCTTTGTGGCAAGCTCTGGATTCTCAATCTCCTGAATCCGCTCGTAACCAACACGAGCCAGCCAGCGTTTAAACGGCTCGGCCTTTGGGGACGGAATAGACTGAATAATACGAAAGATACCTTCCGTATTAGCGCAATTGAGCTTTTGAATGCCCCCGGGTGTCTTTACTGAAAGGGGGGTGGCAATTTGCCCCCACCCTTTGGAAAGCTCTGGATCGCGTCTGCGCATATCTTTAATATAGCCGTCTGGCTGGACAGAATCTGTTAATGCCGCGACTACATCAACAACAACAAACCACCATTCATTGTTATAGATAGTTTTTCGAATCTCTCGTTTCCTGAAAATCGCTATTTTAGTTGTGGTTATTTCTTTGTTCATGTTTCCTCACTTCGGCTCATGGCGACCCTGGCTTATTACGCCTGCCAGGGTTCGCCTGAGCGTCAACAATGGCGGCCCCGCGCCACACCACCATACGGCGCGGGACTGCCATCATCTTCGATTTATACCTCTCGGTATTATTTTAAAGGTAGATGATGGCGGAGAGGGAGGGATTCGAACCCTCGAAACCTTTCGGTTTACACGCTTTCCAAGCGTGCGCACTAAACCGGGCTATGCGACCTCTCCGCGTGTTTTCTCAAAAACCTTTATTCGTAAAATCCTGTTTATTGCTCATGGACGGTAACAAGCAGTCCCGCGCGCTGTTTGCGGGGCTATGCGACCTCTCCACCGATTAAAATGTCAAATAACAAAATCCGAATGACAAAAGTGAAATTCTAAATCTAAAAGAACAAGCAAAAAAGGCTACGGGCGCACTCAAGCTATATTTCTAACTCTTCGTTTATCCCGCCAGGGACTTCTATTTGCAAGACAACTTTTTCCGGCAGTCCCAGCCGCAGGCTGGGATGCGACCTCTCCACCTGTTTTCTCAAAAACCTTTATTCGTATGAAACCACTAATTTACAGTATGCACTATGCAGTAGGCAGTAAACAAAAAACACTTTTCCCTGCTTACTGCATTCTGCCGCCCGCCTACTATCTCTTCTCTTTCCTCAGCGTCTTAAAAAAATCCTGCATCAGGAATTTCGATTCGTCGGCCAAAACACCTTCGATCACATTCAACCGGTGATTCAAACGATCGTCCTGCACGATATTATACAAACTCCCGCACGCACCGGCTTTTAAATCTTTGGTCCCATAAATTAAATTTTCGCAATGCGCCATCACGAGCGCGCCCGCGCACATCGGACACGGTTCCAATGTCACATAGATAGACGCTTTCTCAAGCGATCCGCGGTGTTTTTCATCGCCTTGCGATTTCAAATAATCGGCCGCCTGTGTAATCGCGATCATTTCCGCGTGCGCCGTCGGATCATGCAGCATTTCCATTTGATTGAAAGCTCGCGCAATTACTTTTCCGCCGTGCACAATCACCACGCCCACCGGCACCTCGCCTTTGTCGAAGGCTTTCTTCGCTTCTTTCAACGCTTCCCGCATGAAATATTCGTGATTCAGTTCTATAGGCATCTTGATTCAACCATCCGCTAATCACCGTAAACGTTAAGTGAATTTCCGGGTTTCAAGGGCCCCATTATGACGAATTTCGTTTTAAACCGCCAGAAAATTCTCGTATGAAATTTATCTGGCGCGTTTTTTCAAGAAACAGTAACATGTTGTCATGCAGAAACATTTAACCACAGCCGAAATATCACAGCATTTCAAACCGTTAACCTCCGTCCGCACTCAAGTGTCGATGAAAGATTTCACCACCTTTAAAATCGGCGGCCCGGCAGACATTTTGATTACACCCAATTCCTGGGATGAAGCGATGAAAGCCAAACAAGCCGCAAAAGAGCTCAATCTTCCTGTCTTCGTTCTGGGCGGAGGATCCAATCTCTTAGTATCCGACAAAGGAATCCGCGGCGTCGTACTTCATATTGATTCGCTCCGGACTCATCGCTGGAACGGGACGGTCTTGCAAATCGATGCAGGGTGCGAAGTTCCCGACACCTGTGAAATTGCCCGGCAAAACGGTATGAGCGGGCTTGAATTTATTTATGGGATGCCCGGCTCAATCGGCGGCGCTGTTTGGATGAATGCTCAATGTTACGGAAAATCAATTTCTGAAATTCTGGTTTCGGTTGATTATATCGATGAAGAAAACCAAAAACGAATATACTCGTTTAATTCAAAAGATTTCAGCTATAAGCGCTCTCCATTTCAGGAAAAATCCTGGATCATTTGCTCCGCTTCTTTCCGGTTGAAGCCCGGTGATAAAAATTTGATCCGCAAAGAAATGGACGCACACAAAAAAGATCGCGAAGATAAAGGGCATTACCGTTTCCCCTGTGCCGGATCTGTTTTTAAAAACAACCGCGCATTCGGAAAACCTACCGGCCAATTAGCGGATGAAATCGGGCTGAAAGGATTTACCATTGGTGGCGCAAAAGTTGCTGACTATCATGGGAACATCATCATCAATACCGGAAATGCCGCCGCACGGGATGTGCTAAACATGATTGAACATATCGAACGCGACGTCTTCAAACATTACGGATTCAAACTTGAACGCGAAGTTTTGTTGGTTGGCGAGTGGTAAATATTTCCGATAACCCATTAAACGACATCTCCTTATTTGACTTGTTTTACCCGTTTAGAAAGTCCCTATAATTTTTATAAAACGGTATCCGGAAAATATATCTTTGTTCTTTCGTGTTATACTTCACGCATGGACAAAAAAGGAACCGTGCCATGATGAGATTAAACCCGGAAGCTAAGCAAGCCGCCGAACAACTTCGTCCCAAAAACGTATCTAAGCACAAGTTTATTCATTTCCAGTCTCTCGAAACAACCGATATTAATAGTAAAATGGGTATTGCCTTTGTATTAATGTCTCTTGTTCCGCTTCTTCTGATGTTATACATGGTTTATTTTCATACCAGCGGAAACATCAGCCCGGATCAAACAAAAGTGAATTTAAAGCTCCTTGTCTTTCTTTCCGTTTTGGCTTCTCTGATCGGTTTCTGGATTATCCGGAAAATCAGTTCTTCCTTAGGTAAAATTGTGAAAACAGCGAGAGAAATGGTTGAAGAGGGCGCTTTCGGAAAAGAAATCCGCGTTAGCGAACACTCAGAAGAAGTAGAAAGTCTCGTTAAGGTTTTTAACCGGATCACAAAAGATTTAGAAAACAAAGTACATAAGCTCGAACATTCGAAACAATTGATTCAAGATTTACTCAAAAAGATCGGATCGGTTGTTACCTCCGGAGAAAGTATTGAAAATTTTCTCGAACTTGTCATTGAAACAATGGTAGACGCGCTTGAAGCAGAAAGCGGTGTTCTTTTAATCTTAGAACGTGACGGCAAGCAATTCCGTTCTACGGTGGCTTGCGGCAAACACCGCGAAACGCTTCTTCGGCTTGCGGCAAGACCGGAAGGAACTTTTGGTTGGGTGATTCATCAAAAACAATCTATGGTCATCAACCAAGCAGACCTCGGCGGTGAAAACCAAATCAAAAACGAACTTTCCTACAGTTCCCTCGTTTGCGTCCCGCTCCGTTATCAAAACGAAACGCTTGGATATATGGCAATGATTAATAAAACCAATAACGACTCGTTTACAAAAGACGACGAACTTCTCTTGGAACATGTCGCCAACCAAATCGCAACTGCCGTTAAAAATAATCGCCTGAATGAAGATGCGGGACGCGTTTATGTTGAAACCATCTCAGCCCTTGCCATGGCGATTGGGAAAAAAGACCCTTATACGCGCGGACACTTAGAGCGAGTTTCAAATTATGCCGTGAGAATTGCCGAAGCCATCGATCTCAACGAACAAGAAATTCTGACCTTGAAAGATGCGGCATTCCTTCATGATATCGGAAAAATCGCTATCGATGACCGGATTTTGCAAAAACGGGAAAAATTGACTCACGAAGAAATGGAAGAAATGAAAACGCATACGGAAATCGGAGAGAAAATCATTGCTCCGCTCAGTTCTTTCAAGAACCTTCGGGATATCGTCCGCCATCATCAAGAGTGGTATGACGGGTCGGGATATCCTGACGGGTTAAAAGGCGAGGACATTCCGGTTGGCGCGCGAATTCTTTGCGTTGCCGATGTCTACGACGCCTTAACAACGGACCGCCCCAACCGAAAAGCGTTTTCGCATGATTTGGTTATCAAAATGATCGAAGAAGAAAGCGGAACTCATTTTGATCCCGCCATCGTAAAAGTGTTCCTGAAAATTATCGATAAAGTCCGTGTTTGATCTATTTCCCCAAACCGGTTCGGGAGAAGTGGTGCTTTAAGAACCGGTCTGCTAAATACAATTCACCAGCTCCGTTTCTTGATCTCTTCACGAAGCACTATGAATGCTTGTTTATCTCTTCCTTCGTAGGTACGCAACCCGAGGGTCCCGAGGTAAGAAGCAAACCCTTTATCTTTGAAACCGTAATATTTCTCGTGCACTGTCACGCTTTCCGGTGATATATCGTGCAGCCAAACAAAATTAAGGTATGGAATTTTATCACGATATGTGTCCCACGCAGTGAATGTTTCTCGTATAAATTCAGCTTGTTTTTCCTCACTGCTGCCATTCGTAGCTCCTGATGGGTATCCTATCTCGGCAAAATACACTTTTTTATCCGGATACAATTCTACGATTTGTTTAAAATCGCTGTGTACCGTCGCCGGAGTGCGCGCCAGAAAGCTGCCCTGTTTGAATGGATAGTATGTCGTGAGAACGATGTCCGAATATTTATTCAGGTGTTGAACCATATCATTAAGTTTTACAATTCCATCATATGTAATCTTACTGCCGATCATGGCCTTGGGAAATTTTTCCCGTACATACGGAGCAACCGCAGCGTAAAATGTCGTATACTCTTGCCATCGCTTGGCAGAATTTCCCAAATAAGCGTCAATTTCATTGCCTATTGCCACAAAAAATATATCAGAGTCAGGAACCAAACTCGCTGTAAAGTCCACAAACAATTTAAATCGTGCAATCATTTCGGCATCATCAAGCGGTTTGTCCTTCAGATATTTCGGCAGGCGCAGGCTATTTGTATCAATAGGATTTATCGAAATTGAAATTTTCATGCCATGGCGTGGATAAAATGCGTTAGCAATCCCAAGCCATTGATCAACATAGCGACCGCGTTCCGGTTCCGCCTCATCCCAATGAACCGGAATTTCTGTTGCTTCAACCCCGACGCTCCGTGCGAGAACAAATGCCTTGTCAAAACCGATCGCGCCTTCAGAGATACTCATGCCAACACAACGCTCATCGCGTGGTTTCGGATCTTTCATTGGGGATGGCGGGGTAAACGAAAGTTTATTCTCTGCAATTCCGATATCTCCTGGAATTACAAAATTTTCATTCCCCGCCTTGCATGACAATAACAATACGAGTGGAACGAAAACAGCTATGGTAGGAATAAACCTCTTCATTTTTATGAAGGAAATCATGATAAATTTATACATGATTTCAATCATTCGTCAACTGAATGTAAAAGTATTTCCCCAAACCGTGTACGGGACAGGTTGTCCGCCACTAAAGCGTAGGCGGACCCGCCAATGGTTTTTGGTGGGCAAATTTTGACGGCGCAGCCGCCCTCGAAGAGGGTTACAAATTAAAGGTGATTTGCAGCATCGGACCGCAACTTCATTGGTCGCTGCCGATGCAGTACTTTTTCATCGAAAAAAATGCGAGCGTCGGAAGCGGCTTCCTTAGCCGCCCCCACGCAGTACTTGCGCATTAGCGCAAGTGCGCCCGTCCCGCAAAAAAACCGCGGGACAGGTTGCAAACTTTTTAGGTTCTACCTCAACAACAGGGGCAGTAAGACAAATCCGATACATTAGGGTTAGTTCCAATAACCTTAAAAGGAGAGTCTTATGCCCCTTGTTGA
>Ga0156235_158_pt1 | contig 12422 bp, 11 predicted proteins | sample RifCSPlowO2_12_FD_107882 | JGI IMG/M metagenome (GOLD analysis project Ga0156235, IMG submission 107882) | Omnitrophica bacterium RIFCSPLOWO2_12_FULL_44_17 | reverse complement strand
CTGTTTTTTCAATCCGATGTCGTTTATTTCAATGAGGTTGCATGCTTTTGAATCTTTTTTCAGTGGACCCTACGTAAATTAATATAAATAAATAGCTTAGGACAAACAATAGTGAGGTCTATTTTAAACAATAATTCAGCTGTTGTGGGAAATATGAACTTCGACTTTAGAAAAAGATTAACAAAAACTTCAACTACCAGCTGGCGGGTTATTTTGCGGTGCGTGTTCCTGGAATACCTTCGCTAAATCGGACAACGAGTGTTCCGGATAGTCGGTCAAGAAATCATTAAAAAGCGCCGTGGCTTGTTCTTTATCTTTCAGCCGATTTTGGGTCACCATAGCCTTAAGAAACATCCATCGACCGCGGCGATCAGCATTTTTTTCAAGATTGATTTCATCTTCAATATTTTTAAGCATTGCAGTCCAATCGCCCTGTTGGGAAAAGGCTGCATACATAAATCGTTTAGCATACGCAGCGACTTTAGTATTTGGATGCTTTTTCTGCAACTCTTCATAATACTGAACTGCATCTTTCAAGATAAGCTGAGCCTTTTCAACCTGAGTCGCGCTTTGATAGTAAGCGTTCTTGATCAACGGAACTTGTAAAGCTGCGGCAGAAAGCGGATATTTCGACACAAGTTCGTCATATTTTTTTTCAGCATCAGCCCAGTTTCCTTCATCCTGATAAGCTTTTGCTATTAATAATTCCGAATCCGGAATCGCCGTCTGGAGACTTTCCCCTTTATTTAAATAGGAAGGAACTTTGCTAAACCAAAATCGCGCCTTTTCATAATTTTTCCGCTCTTGATAAAGAAGCCCCAACCGAACAGCAATTTTCCCGGCTATTTCACTTTTCGGATAAGATTCGAAAAATTTCTCGTATTCAGACAAAGCTTGATCGTAACTGCCCTGTTTCCACGCAGCTTCCGCAGCCGCTAACAAAGCCAGTGGCGCATAACCACTCCCCGGGAAATCTTTCACAATCGACAGCCACTCTTCGCGGGCTGGCTGAAACTCATCCTGAGTATAGTAGGTTAACGCAAGGTAATTCGTCACAGCCGTCGACTGATTGATAGGCCCTAGATCCTTCCGAAGACTGACATAATGCCCAATCGCCTTCAGATACGCATCTCTCAGTTTCTTTGGATCATTCCCTACTTTTTTATAATGAGAAAGAATCATGATTGGCGCATAAAGTGCATTTTGTCTCAATCCCTCATACTCGGCAAGATCCCAATAAGTTTCCTCAGCTTTATCCCAATTGTTCTCTACTTCATAAAGTTTGGCTGTTTGCATTCGTGCATCAGCTGCCCAATTGCCTTTTCCACTATAATTTTGAATCACTTTAGCTAACGCAGCGCGAGCTGATTCTGAATCCTTTTGCCTAAGCCTGAGGTTGGCTACAACGAAAAGACTTTCAACTGCTTTTGGCGTGCCCGGATATTTTTCCGCTATTTTCTCAAACGCCGCAATGGGAATATTGAGAGATTGAGGACCTAACGCTGGTAATGAAGTCTCCTCAATCCGCTTGAGTGTTTTACTTGCCCAATAGAATTCTTTTTCCGACAGATAGCCTTCTCTGCAGCTGCTCAAAATAAAACACAGAAGGATAATCGGAATAATTTCAAACTTTTTCATCATGCTTTACACTTTGTTCTTTCTTAAAAATTGAAGAACCACACCCAATCCGAATAATACCATTGTTGACGGTTCCGGATTATTGGGAACTAAAGGAAGCGTATCATCATCACCGCCGTCCTTAATTATCGTAGGACCAGCAGGAAGCACGGGACCTTTAGGGCCATCAGGACCACCCTTAAGGCCTTCAGGATCGTTAGGTCCACCAGGGCCACCGGGAATCGGGCCATTACCACCAGGACCAAAGCCATTGCCGGAACCCGATCCAGAACCGGACCCTGAACCGGACAGGCCAAAAAGCGCAAACAAAAGACCTCCCATCAACAAAACAGTTCCGATACCGATCATCACTTTTTTCCGGGTCCAAAAATGATCCTTTGTCTGTGGATTTAATATCAATTCATCTTGAAGATCAACCTCCAGTTGATCGGCCATCAGGATATCCTGTTCTGTGCTAACCGGCAGCATACCAATGCCATCACGAGAAGAAACAAGCCCCTTGGCCATTAACATATCTTCTGAAATGTCCATTCGGGCCATTTCCTGATTCGTCTCCCCAATAATTCCGATCAAGCCTGCATTGACAACCGGTTGACTTGCAACTTGAACTTCGGGTGCCGGCATCAAACTAACATTCATTTCACTTGAAGGAATCGTCAAGGTTTGAATAGAATCACTCATAAACTTGAGCACCTTTTCCAGGAAAAGCATCTCTTGCCCACTCGCCCTCACCGCTTCCGAATAGATCACGCCTCCCTCCACCAAAGCGGCCCTCGCTGGAGTCACCGCCAACGAAAAACTCAAGACAAGCACCAGCATTATTTTTAATGTTTTCATAAAATTGATTTTTCCCTTTCAAGGAATAAGATGGTGGTTGAAGTCGTAACAAGTAAATCAACCACTGTAGAAACAACAACTCCCACGAATAAAACCCACAAAACCATTTCGGGCACAACCTGAACAAAAGCCGGTATTATTGATTTCAAAAACGAAAGAACGATCATCGCAAACATCGGGACTGAAATCAGTAAACATGTAATATGCAATCTCTTCAAACCCAATAGAAAACCTTCCCAAATCGCCTTGAGAAACCGGCTTCCCAACAAGATATACGCCGGCATGAGGAAAACAAACACGGATTGAATGATCAGGCTCAATAAGAACGCAACCGCAAACTGCAAAAAGATCACCGGCGGCAAAAACGAAAGAATAAAACGCATCGCTACCATAAAAACGCCATAAAACAATAGCCAGATAGCCATCAAACCGAAATATTTTCGGATCACAACCTTGCCTGCTTGAACCAACGAAATCCTCGAGTTATCGTAGCAGGCTTGAATTTTCTTAATCGCGACACTCGTTAGCAATACTCCGATCAGCGTCAAAATGATAAAATGGGCATAATTAAATAATTTCGGCAAGAGAAGAAAATTTTCCGGATAATGAAGAAACCGTTCACCCCATAGCGTACGAACAATCGGAGAGAGAAAACCAATCGAAGGAATCAAGAAGAGCACTGATAGAGCCAGTAAATCTAAAATTCCGACAAGAATGAAAAGGAATAAAATAGTTGGATCTTTTTGAAGAACTTCGCAGGACTTGCTATATATCTTCCTTATCAGCCCCCACATCGAAGAGTCTTGTTTACGACTCATAAAATGTTTACGTTCCTTTTATAAAAAGTCACCGTGGGCAGCTTTCGCCACCCACGGTGCGGAGAAATCAGAACCTGAAAAAAACTTTGTTTACCACACCAACTCTAAGAATTAGCTTATACAACTTAGAGCTGGTAATCAACACAAAAATTTATTTCTTTCTAATTCCAATTCCAAGCAAACCCAGCAAGCTTGATCCCAAGAGGAGCAGTGAGCTTGGCTCGGGAACCAAGGTACCTCTAACAACATCGTCACGGTTGCTTCCACCGTTATCATAGACAATGTTTCCAACAAACGAATTTGGGAAAGGCGTATTGGGAGGTGTACCATATTTCCCGGTCGGTAGAAAATATTCAATTCCATCTGCTCCAATAGCCCAACTTCCCTGAATCGACAAATCTTCATCCACAAAACTGACTCCGTCAAAAAAAGTGACTACCACTTTTTGACCGGTGCCATCAGAATTCGCTGTGTGCGTTAAGAAAATATCATAGACTCCATCATTATTAAAGTCGCCGCTCATGCTGACAACGGTCCATGGTTTCGGACCACCATCTAAATCAACAAACGATGGAGAAGCATAGGTCTCAATCAACAGATAAACACCATCATTGGCTGCAGTCCCATCCCCACCATACGCATCAAGCTCTTGAAGTAACACAACGCGACTGATATCGTACGAATCAGGAATATTGTCATCCCCAATCCCGACATCATTCGGATCTGTTAGATTAAGATAATACGGATATGGTGCATTGTCCCACTCTGTCGCTCCGACCGTTCCATTAATACTGGGAACTGCCGCATAAACGCTGCTAACACCAAGCGCAACAACGCTAATAGCTAACAGCATCATTAATTTAATTACAATTTTTTTCATTTTCTGTTCTCCTTTTTTCTTTTTTTAAAATTAATTCTTACACTTGCTGATTAAAAATTACTAATATTAATCCAAAAAAGTGCTTGTTTCTTACCTTCCGGTACCGAAAAATACTGTCAATACCGTTAATCCAATGACCTTAAAATCCAATAAGGGACATGTTCTCCGCACATATAAAACATCATAACGGAGCTTCTTTTTAACGTCCCTAATGGTCTCATCGTAATGGCGTTTGATTTGCGCTAAACCGGTAATCCCCGGTTTCACAGCCAATCGCCTGTCATAGTGAGGTATTTCTTTTCTCAATTCAGAAACGAAATATGGCCGTTCCGGACGAGGCCCGACCACGCTCATTTCTCCCATTAATACATTAAAAAATTGAGGCAATTCATCTAAATGCGCTTTCCGGAGAAACTTTCCGATAACCGTTACTCTCGGATCCACTTTCTTTGCCCAAACAGGCCCGGTGCCGGCTTCAGCATCAACAGTCATGCTTCGAAACTTATACATGTTAAATGTCTTCCCACGGAGACCAACTCGGTTTTGAACAAACAAAACCGGCCCTTTGGAAGTTAACTTTATCGCGAGCGCAATTAAGAGCATCAACGGCACGCTGCATACAATAGCTGTATAAGACACAATCATATCTACAAGACGTTTAACAGTTTTTCGCCATCCCACCACAAATCTCGCACGAATCATACGTCCCAAAGCTAAACGCTGAACGCTGGACGGACCCGACAAAAGACGCTCTTCCCAAGTCAGTTGACCGGCTTTAATCTTTTGATATCTCCTGGAAAACATATACAACCTCAAATAACTCTTAATCTCTTCGAAAAAACTCATTTCCGAATCTGTCATATTTGTATCAGACATATAATTCGAAAACCTCCTTCAGACATAGAATAATTTCTTTTTTATAGTGAGCGTATATATGCAGTAAGCATGCCAATTATTAAATTCTTAAATATCTTAAATAACTGATAGCAATATATATTCTTTAACATATTTCAAACAAACAACTTGCGCTAATAATTGAAAATGATTAATTTATCAATACTTGCGGTCAATTGTTTTATTATCCACTTGTTTATATTGTTGAAATTTGTGAACGCTTTTAATAAAATAATATTAATTCAATATAAGTCATTTGTTTTAATATCCTTACAGTCAATTTAAACTGTGTTTTTTTTTGAACAAAATTAAAAAATTAATGAACTCTCTTGCACGGACATACTGGGACAGTCCGTGACAAATACGCTTTAGCCCGGATTTCTTATTGCTAACCCGTTTTCTCATTGATTTTTCCAGCCGATGAGAAAGTCGGGTTAGCAGAAAAACACTTAAAATTTTTTATTTGTTTAGCGTTTTGAAGTGATTAACAAATTCCACCTCACCCCTGCCCTCTCCCCGAGGGAGAGGGTTAGGGTGAGGGAGGAGAATCACCTTCAAACGCTAAACTACAAAAATAAAGCATTCGCCCGCTCTATAAAGTAAAATATTGATTAATGAAACAATAAGCCGATAAATCAATAAAAAGAAAAAATGAAATACGCAACCAAGCTTCTTTTTTATGAATAAAAAAATACTTCACGCAATCATCGAAAAAGCAATTTTCGCTCCTTCCGCAGATAACCTGCAACCTATTAAATTCCGTCTTTACGAGAGCCATATTGATCTCTTGCTGGATTCAACCCGTTTGAGCAACTTCTGTGACACCGGGCTTTTAATTCCCTACCTACAGGCCGGCATGGCAATTGAAAATATCCGCATTGCGGCTACTCATTACCAATATGAAATAAAACCGGATTATTTGCCGGACCAAACGAACCCTCACCTTGTAGCAAGAATTGTCTTTTCCCAAAACGCAGGACTGAAAACCCATCTCCATTTCGACCTTTTGAACAAACGAGTAACAAATCGAAAATTCTACAATATGTTCAAAAAAATTCCGGCGGCGGTTTTTCAAAATCTCGAGTTTGCCGCTTCTGTCCAAAATGGTTTTAAATTATTATGGCTGATGGGAAATGACAAAAAATATAACGATTTAATTCGAATGATCGGGAAATCCGATCGCATTAGATTTGAAAATGAAAGACTCCATAAAGAACTTTTTAGCACACTCCGCCTGTCGCAAACCGAAGCTTTGCAAACAAAGGATGGCTTAAATATCAATACGCTTGAAGCCGGACCGACGGGCCCACTGCTCTTCAAACTCATCGCTTCATGGAAGCGCCTTCGCTTACTCAACCGTTTTGGGATGAGCCGGGTTTTTGAAAATTATGCCCGGTTACAGATGATGTCATCACAAGCCGCAGGCGTCCTTGTGGCGCCGTCAAGTCAGCCACGCGATTTCATACTGGGCGGCGAATTGATGGAAAATCTTTGGCATGAAATCAATAAAATTGGCCTTTCACTGCAACCGATGGAAGCACTTCCGATTTTCATGATCAACCTTATGCTCACAAAGGGCGAGGATTTCACAGAACAACACAAAAAGGAATTGGCCGCATTAGGCGACGAACTTTCTTCTCTCTTCAATCTCAAACGCGAGCAAGGGATTATTATGCTTTTCAGAATGGGCTATGCAAAACCACCAAGCAACCGTTCCTTGCGTCGTCCGGTTGAATCATTCATCGATTCGTGATAAATATTCTTTTTTCTATTCTTTTTTCTGTACTCCGGCACAGAAATTCTCTAAAATTGCCGAATATCAAACTATCACAAACGCAAGACGAATCCTGATGGTGCAATATCATGTCACCTGAGTTTAATTTTTCAGAAGCGTTTGAACGCAACATCGGCTGGCTCACCGAAGCAGAACAGCAAAAACTTCGGACGTCTTGCGTCGCCGTTGCAGGATTAGGCGGCGCCGGCGGATATCAACTTCAAGCCCTGGCGCGCCTCGGCGTCAGCCGCTTCAAAATCGCCGATCCGGATTCTTTTGAGCTCATCAATTTCAATCATCAAATCGGCGCCACCATTCAAACCATCGGAAAAAAGAAAGCCGACGTCACCCGCGACATGCTGCTATCGATCAACCCGGAATCAAAAATCGACCTTTATCCCGAAGAAGTCTCCGCCGCTAATGTTGATGACTTTCTTACCGGCGCAGATGTCGCAATCGACGGCATTGATTTCTTTGAACAAAACGCAAAACTGCTGTTTTTCAAGAAATGCCGCGAGAAAAAAATTCCGGCCATCACCGCTTGCCCGCTTGGATTTGGCGCTTCAGTCATCGTCTTTTCAACCGACGGAATGAAATACGAAGATTATTTTGATATCACGGATGAGATGGATGAAAAAATCAAACGGCTGTATGTGACGTTCGGACTTTCACCTTCTCCACTCTGCTTGAGTTATATGGATCGAAAAGCCCTGGAACTCGAAGGAAGGCGCGCCGCAAGCGTCTCGCCCGGACTTCTACAAGTCGGAGCGATGGCGGCAACAGAAGTCGTGAAAATTTTAACCAACAAAGGCACGGTTCTCTATTGCCCGCATATTTATCAGGTCGATTTCCTTACGCAACAAGCGCGAAAAAAATATTTTCCGATGGGAATGAGGAGCTTATTTCAGCGGATGAAAAGGTGGCTTTTGTTGAAGCTGATGAATCATCAGTTATATTATTTGCTCCGCCCGGGAAAAAAGAAATTTAAAATCGAATTTAAACTATTCGATTAAGAAAACATGAAAAAACACATCGTTTTATTCTGCTTTATTTTCTTTTGCGCGCAAGCATTCACCTATTCCGCAGAACCAAACCCAACCGAGCTGCTTGAGCAAATGGATCAACTCATCCGCGGGAAATCCCACGATATGACTGTAACGCTCGATGTGAAAGCAAAGCGCTGGGAGCGCCATTATAAAATCCGGGTCCAAATGAAAGCACTTGATTATGCGATTGCGCGCGTCCTTGAACCGCCGAAAGTCGAGGGGCAAGGTTTCCTCAGAATTCAAACACGGCTGTGGAATTATTTACCTTCGGCTGAAAGAACGATTCTCATCCCGCCGTCACTCATGCTCGATAAATTTCTCGGAAGTGACTTCTCGAACGATGATTTCGTGAAAATGAGCTACTTCGCGCACGATTACACCGCAAAAATCGTTAAACAGGGAACGGTCGACGGCTTTCCGAGTTACAATCTTGAATTAACACCAAAACCGGACTCTCCGGTAACCTACGGAAAACTGGAAGTCACGATTCGAGAAAAAGACGCGGCACCGCTTGTTTGGAAATTTTACAATGAAAAACTCGAACACATCCGGACTTTGTATTACTCCGGTTTTAAAACTTTTGGTGACCGCGAAATCCCCACGGTTTGGCAAATGGAAAATCTAAAAGAAAAAGACCGCCAAACCACCATTACGATTCTCGATGCAAAATACAATTTAGAAATTCAAGATTCTGAATTCACACGTCAACAATTAGAGAAATATCCGTAATGCTTCTTCTTAAACTTGCTTTAGTCAATATCAGCCGGAATCCCAGGCGATCCATCATCACGGTCCTGGCCGTCGGCGTGGGACTCGCCGCTCTCATTTTCCTTTGGGGTTTCGGCGACGGAACCAACGAACAAATGCGCGAAAACGTGATCAAGCTTCTCACCGGCCATATTCAAATTCATGCCACCGGCTTTCAAAATTCTTTGTCACCGGAACTGACTATTGTTGAAAAAAACAATCTCCTCCAAAATCTATCACAAACACCCTTCATTAAAGCAGTTACGGAACGTGTTAAATGCGAGGCACTCGTGGGAACAACAGAACATTCCCGCGGGATTATTCTGACGGGAATCGATCCGGAACGCGAAACGACCGTCACCAGAATCAACGAATTCGTCAAACAGGGAGAATTCCTGGGCAACAAAGACGACCGGTCCATTTTGATCGGCAGCCGACTTGCTGAAAAAATTCACGTCGCACTCGGCGATAAAGTCGTCGTCATGACGCAAGCGATCGACGGAACACTAGCCGGCTATGCCTATCATATCAAAGGAATTTTTCATACCGGAAGCCAGACGCTCGACGAACTAAGTGCTTTCGTTACGCTCGCCGGCGCCCGTGATCTGCTCGGAATCGAGGAAGAAACCCACGAAATCGCCTTACGGCTCAATGACAGAAAATCCATCCCAAAAGTCATTATAGAGCTCAAAAAAACAATCCCTTCGGATCAAAATGAGATTCTCGCATGGAATGACATCGTTCCTGAAACGGAACAATGGGTCGAGTGGTCGGAAGCCATTATCAGAACGATTTTAATCGCTGTGATGGTCGTGATCGGAGTCAGCATCATGAATACCGTTCTGATGTCCGTCTTTGAAAGGACCCGCGAGCTGGGTGTCATGCTGGCCATCGGAACAAGCCCCGGACAAATCTTGCGTTTGATTCTTCTTGAAACATTCATTCTCGAACTTTTCGGAATGATTCTCGGCCTCGCCGCCGGCTTCGCGGTCACCACTTATTTTGGGAACGTCGGAATTTCATTTCACGAACTCGAGGCGGCATTTTCCCGTTCCTACATGAGCACCATGACCTACACACGCGTTGAATGGCATCATGTCGTAGAATCTATCATCACTTTATTTCTTTTAACCAGCTTTATCGGGCTTTATCCGGCATGGAAAGCGTCCAGGATGGAACCTGTCAAAGCAATTTATCATTCATAACATGGAACTCGTTGAAGTACAAAATATTCAAAAAATATTCCGCGAAAATTCGCAAGCCGTCCAGGCCTTAACGGATATCTCGCTCACCATCCGGCCGGGAGAATTTACGGCACTTTGCGGACCGTCCGGATCGGGAAAAACCACGTTACTTAATCTGATCGGATGCCTCGATCGCCCCACGCAGGGAAAAATCCTGTTAGACGGCGATGAAATCAGTCGTGCCTCGCAACAAGATCTCACCAAAATCCGGCTCCGAAAAATCGGTTTTATTTTCCAGGATTTTAATTTAATTCCATCTTATACGGCTCTTGAAAATATCGAATACGTATTATGGCTTCAAGGCGTTCGGGCCGCTGCGCGGCAAAAAAGCGCACTCGAAATCTGTTCGCGGTTTGGAATTGAAAAACTCATTGGCCGGCGCCCTTCCAAACTGAGCCGCGGTCAACAGCAACGCGTAGCAGTCGCTCGCGCCATTATTCATAAACCGAAAATTGTCTTGGGCGACGAACTCACCGCAAATCTGGATCATAAAACCGGCGCTGATTTAATGGATTTCTTAAAAAAATTAAACCAGGAAGAAGGAATGACTTTCGTCTACGCGACCCACGATCCGGTGATGATGGAACGCGCCAATCGAATTGTCAGAATGCAGGACGGAAAAATCATCAATGCAAGCTAAGGAAAAAACGTCAAATCTACGCAAATCGCTCGCACAACAGCTTGCTCTTGCCTCGAATCAGATTATTGCGCGAGATCCAATGCCATTAGCTTTCTGTCATTCCCGAACGTTTTTGTCGGGAATCTCTGCAATCAACGTTTCGCCGACTTCACCAAACCACATTAGCAGTGAACCCATGTCTTATAGCAACAACAGTTTGTATCATACTAACGTAGATTCCCGCCTGAAACCTGCGGGAATGACATCGAGCTCGGAGCCCAATGGACCGGTCAATTTGCCCGCCCCGTTTCCGTGGATCGGGGCGAAAACATTAGTTCCGATCGTTCCCATCACACAAACAAGACATGCACAATCTCATTTCTCAAGATGGTTTCGCACTGCCGCGGCTATCGCGATTGCTATCTTGATTCCGTCCTTCGTTTTCGCATCAATGTCATTATTCAACACGAACATTTCTGGTTATATCAAAAATCTAAATATTTTTACTAAAACTTCCGGTTTCACGCCTGAAGTTGTCGACAATCCGCTTGCCGTTACCGAAAAAAATGAACAGCTTTTCGAAACGCCAAACCGCTTGCGCCTCAAATTAAGAAGCACTTACAAAATTTCAGACTCAAAGCGGATCATCGCAAAAATTGATTACGACCAGCAAGCGAAGTTCGGTTCTTTGGTCGGCTCGGGTGATTTCAGGATTTCCCAAAATCAAACGGAAAACCGGCGATTCCTCGACTTAAGCCAAACTCTTGTCGAAAAAAAAGATTATTTCTATGAACACCGGCTCTACCGCGCAAGTGCGGCGTATGAATCTGATTTTTTAAATCTCGAGGTCGGCCGACAGCAGATTCCTTGGGGCGTTGGATATTTCTTCACGCCGACGGACGTGTTTAATCCGTTCAATCCGACACAGGTCGAGTTAGACGAACGCGACGGCGTTGACGCCGTTAATTTGATATCGCGGAAATATAAAGGGATCAAATCTCAATTCATTTACACCCCGCGGGGACGGGAACTTCACCCGCAACGGTATCTTGCCCGTTTTTCGGGCGACTTTAAAAATTATGAAATCGGGGTTTTAGGCGGCGGAATTCATCGAGACTTTGTGTCGGGTTTTGATCTTGCCGGAAATATCAGAGGTTCGGCGATCCGCGGAGAATTCCTTTATCGGGAAGCACATTTTGAAAATGACTTTATCAAGTTTACGCTGAACGCAGATTACAATTTTCCGTATAACTTTTACGGGTTGCTCGAATATCATTTCAACGGTCAAGGCAACCGCTCGCCGGGCGCTTACAAGTTGGATCACCTTATCCGGGGCGACATTCAACAGCTCGGCCGGAATTATATCGCCGTCATGGCTGGACACGACATTACACCGCTCATTCGGATCGAAAACAGAGCGATTCTGAACATAGACGATTTTAGTTTATTTATACGCCCTGAAATCCGGTATGAAATCTTTCCCAATTTTATCATTACCGGCGCAACTCAACTCTTTGCCGGCAATGAAAAAGATGAATTTGGCAGGCCGAAAAATCTCTACCTCACCGAAGCGAAATATTCTTTTTAAAAAAAGGGGGCAGCACCCTTTAATAAAAAAGGGGGCAGGTACTGCTTTCACTGGATCAGGAACTGTCCCCTTTTTTATTACACAATTACTTCGACACCGCAGCGCCGGGAATCTTTTCATGTATCTGTTTAGCGTTTTGAAGTTGACCATCGCCCCTCCCCCCCCTAACCCTCTCCCGTAGGGAGAGGGCAGGGGTGAGGGGGATATCTTAATCGTTTCAGAACGCTAAATGTATCTATTTGAGGGGGCGGGGAGTTTTTTAACCATTTCCCAACACCTCGGATTTGATTGCCCATGTTGACTGATTGTTTTGATAAGCTTGAAGCTGATGCATTTG
>Ga0156235_149_pt1 | contig 14765 bp, 11 predicted proteins | sample RifCSPlowO2_12_FD_107882 | JGI IMG/M metagenome (GOLD analysis project Ga0156235, IMG submission 107882) | Omnitrophica bacterium RIFCSPLOWO2_12_FULL_44_17 | reverse complement strand
TTGTTCGTCTGATATTCCACGTGCGCTACCGCTATCGTAATGCCACGCTCTTTTTCTTCAGGCGCATTATCAATCGAATCAAACGCACGCGCTTCTGCCATCCCTTTCTTCGCTAATACCATCGTAATCGCGCTCGTAAGCGTTGTCTTTCCATGGTCAACGTGCCCAATCGTTCCCACATTCACATGCGGCTTTGTACGTTCAAATTTTTCTTTGGCCATAACTTTTTTCCTTTCTCAAAATTTATCCCGAAATCCCAAAAGGATGAGCAGGATATGATATAGAAATTTTAGAAAAAATCAACTATTCCCTTCAATTATTCCTTTGGCAATTAGCTGCGGAACTTCTTTATAACTGTGGAACTCCATTGGTGAAGGAGTTGCTCTTCCTTGAGAGAGAGAACGTATCGAACCGGCAAAGCCAAACATCCCGGCTAACGGCGCGAGCGCTTTCACATACTTCACATTTCCACGGTCACCCATTTCCTGAATCACGCATCGTCGTGAATTCAACTCGCCAATAATCGAACCCATATACTCCTCGGGAACAATGACTTCAATGGTCATAATGGGTTCAAGCAAAACTAATTTTGCGCGTTTCGAAGCATCTTTAAATGCCATCGAACCCGCAATTTTAAATGCAATTTCTGAAGAATCTACGTCGTGATACGACCCGTCATATAGGGTCACCTGTACATCCACGACCGGATATCCGGCCAAAACCCCGCCTTGAGCAGCTTCCCGGATTCCATCTTCGATCGGAGAGATATATTCACGTGGGATGACACCCCCGACAATTTTATTCACAAATTCAACCCCTTTACCGCGCTCAAGCGGCTCAATTTCAAGCACGCAATGCCCATATTGACCGCGACCGCCGGTTTGACGGATATATTTCCCTTCTGCTTTCGCTTTGCCGTTAATCGTTTCCTTATAGGCCACTTGGGGTTTCCCGGTATTCGTTGAAACACCATACTCGCGAAACATTCGATCAACAACCACTTCCAAGTGAAGCTCTCCCATCCCGGAAATAATCGTTTGTCCTGTTTCTTCATTGCTTCGAATTCGAAATGTCGGATCTTCCGCAGACATTCTTTGTAGCGCCATCGACAATTTATCGCGATCGGCTTTCGTTTTCGGTTCAATCGCAAGCGACATGACAGGTTCCGGAATAAAAATAGACTCGAGTTGAATCGGATGTTTTTCATCACAAAGCGTATCGCCGGTTTTCACATTTTTCAGCCCGACGACCGCAACGATATTACCGCATCCGGCCGATTCAATTTCTTCGCGTTTATTGGCATGCATTAAAACCAGCCGCCCAACGCGGTCTTTTGAATCACTGTTCACATTGTAAATATAAGAACCCGAATCAATCCGCCCCGAATAAATTCGAATATAGGACAAATTTCCGCCGCCCGCGAAACGATCGGCGGCCAATTTAAAAACCAAAGCTGCGAAAGGTTCGCTTTCGCTCGGATGGCATTCCATTGCTTCATCGGTACGCGGCTTATGCCCTTTGATTGCCGGGACATCTTTGGGTGACGGCAAATAATCCACAACGGCATCAAGCAGCTGTTGAATCCCTTTGTTTTTATAGGAGGCGCCACACATCACAGGCGTAATTTGAATTGAAATAGTTGCTTTCCGGATACCAGCCATCAATTCCTCAGTCGAAACAGGCTGGCCTTCGATATACTTACTCATCACATGGTCATCGTGTTCCGCCACTTTTTCGATAAGAAAATCACGCGCTTTTTTAGCAGCTTCTTGATCCTCGGCGGGGATATCAATTGTTTCGAATTCCGCACCGAGCGTTTCGTCATGAAAAACATAGGCTTTCATGAGCACCAAATCAATCACGCCTTTGAATGTCTCTTCCTTGCCCAGTGGAATCTGTAGAGGGACTGCATTTGCGCCCAAACGGTCACGCATTTGCGCAACGCATGATTCAAACGCCGAACCGATACGGTCCATTTTATTGACAAATGCTATTCGTGGCACATGATAACGATCGGCCTGACGCCAAACCGTTTCAGACTGCGGCTCAACACCTTCGACCGCACCAAATAGTGCCACGCAACCGTCAAGAACACGCAATGAACGTTCGACCTCAATCGTAAAATCCACATGTCCCGGTGTATCAATAATATTAATCCGGCAATCGCGCCAGAAACAGGTTGTCGCGGCAGACGTAATCGTAATTCCGCGCTCCTGCTCCTGCTCCATCCAGTCCATGACGGCAGTTCCTTCATGCACCTCGCCGATTTTATGAGTCTTTCCGGTATAGTATAGAATTCTTTCGGTCGTGGTGGTTTTCCCGGCATCAATGTGAGCCGCAATTCCGATATTTCTAAGTTTCTCTACTGGATATCTCACTTCAGCCATTTTTTATTACCACCTATAATGGGCAAATGCCCTGTTACTTTCTGCCATTTTATGGCTATCTTCCCGTTTCTTCATCACGGAACCGGTTTTATTATATGCATCTAAAATTTCCTGAGAAAGTTTTTGATCCATCGGAGATCCGCGCCTGCCGCGGGCAAAATCGCGAATCCACCGGATAGCCAATGTCGCACCACGATCGGGACGGACACTGACAGGGACTTGATAGGTCGCACCGCCAACCCGCCGTGATTTTGTTTCAAGGAGCGGCCGGGCATTTTCAAGGGCCTGTTTAAACACATCAAGAGGATCCTTTTGTGTTTTCTCCTTAATATGATCCAACGCTTGATAAACCAGACGTTCTGCAGTTGATTTTTTTCCGCACACCATCAAGATATTAACCATCTTTGCAATTAACAAATTATTATATTTTGGGTCGGGTAATATTTCCCGTTTCGGAGCTCGTCGCCTTCTCATTTTTTAGCCCCTTCCTCTTTTGGAGTTTTTGCGCCATATTTCGATCGGGAACGATGACGGCTTGATACGCCGCTTGTATCTAATTTCCCTCTCACGATGTGATAACGGACACCCGGAAGATCTTTCACGCGGCCACCTCTCACCAACACGATTGAGTGCTCCTGTAAATTATGTCCTTCTCCAGGAATATAGGCTGTAACTTCCTGTCCATTGGTCAACCGAACTCTTGCAACTTTTCGCAGTGCCGAGTTTGGTTTTTTAGGAGTTTGTGTTCTGACCACCAAACAAACACCTTTGCGAAACGGCGCATTGTCAAGCGCGGGCGATTTCGACCGGTTCTTAAATTTATTCCGCCCAAACCTAATTAATTGATTAATCGTTGGCATTATCCCTCCGCATCCTCACTATGTTTTTTCTTTTTCTTATCATCACCTGATTCATCTTTTTCCTCTTTCGCCTGACCTTCAGCCGTTTGAGAAACACCAGCTCCCACCAAATCAAACGTATGATATGCTGGGAACCCCGTTCCGGCCGGAATGAGATGTCCCATAATCACATTTTCTTTGAGGCCAAGGAGCATATCTTTTTTGCCGCTCGTCGCAGCATCCGTCAATACCCTGGTCGTTTCTTGGAAACTTGCAGCCGAAATAAAACTTTCAGTACTCAGCGACGCTTTTGTAATTCCGAGCAAAATCGGAACCGCTTTGGCCGGTTGTTTCCCTTTCTTCACAAGCTTTTCATTTTCTTCACGGAATTTCACACGATCGATCTGCGCTCCGACAAGAAAATCTGCATCGCCCGGGTCTTCGATTTTAACTTTTTTAAGCATTTGGCGAACAATAACCTCAACGTGTTTATCGTTAATTTTCACACCTTGCAGGCGATAAACTTCCTGAACCCCGTTGACTAAGTATTCCTGCAATCTCCGTTCACCGCTCACACGCAAAATATCCTGCGGGACTACCGGTCCGTCAACCAATTGCTGACCCGCCACCACTCGATCGCCCTTGTAAACGTTCAAATGTTTTCCGTGCGGAATAAGATAGGACTTCGTCATTCCGGTCGGGCTTTTAACAATAATTTTTCTCTGGCCCTTAACCACTTCTCCGAACTCGATAATTCCATCGATTTCAGAAATGATGGCCGGATTCTTAGGCTTTCGAGCTTCAAACAATTCTGCCACACGCGGAAGACCGCCGGTAATATCGCGTGTTTTCGCTATCTTACGCGGCGTCTTTGCAATCAGCGAACCACTCGTTACTTCCTGTCCTTCTTTCACAACGATATGTGCTGCCGTCGGAATCGGATAGAATGCCAATACTTCTCCGGAAGGTCCCTCTATAACAAGCTGCGGATGCAAATCTTCTTTGTGTTCAATAATCACGCGCTCAATCAAACCCGTTGTCGCATCCATTTCCTCATTCATTGTGACACCGGCCTTAATATCCTCATATCGCACTTTACCGCTTACTTCCGTAAAAATCGGAACCATATAGGCATCCCATTTCACGAAAATTTCATTCTTTTTCACCTCGGCGCCTTCTTTGTAGTGAATATATGCGCCCGATGGAATCGTATATTTTTCAAGCTCACGTCCGGTCGCATCATGAAGCGTAATTTGTCCATTACGGTTAAGGACAATAATTTCGCCCGTTTTAGAGACGACGGTTTTCAAGTTGTGATATTGAATCGTCCCGGCATTTCGCGCACGGTAGTATGATTGTTCGACAACACGGGACGCCGTACCACCGATGTGAAATGTTCTCATCGTCAGCTGCGTTCCGGGTTCACCGATCGACTGAGCAGCGATCACTCCGGCTGCTGTACCAAGCTCAACCATTCGATTGATTCCGAGATCTCGCCCGTAACATTTTGCGCAGACACCCTTCAGTGATTCACACGTGAGGACTGAACGAACGCGTATTTTCTCAATCCCAACTTCTTCCAAACGCTCAGCAATATCTTCCGTGATTTCCTGGCCCGCCTTTACAATCAGCTGATCGGTCACAATATCAACAGCGCTATCGCATGCGACACGGCCAATAATCCGGTCTTTGAGACTCACAATTTCTTCTTCGCCCTCGAAAACAGGCTCGATAAAAATTCCATTCAACGTTCCGCAATCTTCTTCCATAATGATGACATCTTGAGCCACATCGACAAGCCGACGCGTCAAATAACCCGAATCAGCTGTTTTCAGCGCCGTATCAGCCAATCCTTTACGCGCACCGTGTGTTGAAATAAAATACTCGAGCACTGTCAATCCTTCGCGGAAATTCGCGGTAATCGGATTTTCAATAATTTCGCCCGAGGGTTTTGCCATCAATCCGCGCATACCGGCAAGCTGACGGATCTGAAGTTTTGAACCTCTTGCACCCGAATCCGCCATCATAAAAATAGGGTTAAACGTGTGAAATTCTTCAAACATCTTGTCGGAAACCTGGTCTGTGGTATGCGTCCAAATATCGATGACTTTGTTGTGCCGCTCACCGTCGGTAATCAATCCGTTTTTATATTGATTTTCAATCACTTCCACTTCCTTAAAAGCGCTTCCGAGCATCTTCCCTTTACTATCAGGAACGCAAATATCATCAATACCGATCGAAATCCCGGCCTGTGTCGCCTCTTCAAAGCCAAGTTCTTTTAACCGATCAAGCAACTCGATGGTTTGATTGTGGCCAAATACGCGGTAACACTCTGAAATCACTTTGGCAAGACGTGCTTTCTGAAGGTTTTCATTTACAAATGTAAAACCCTTAGGAAGAATCTGGTTCAGCAAAATCCTTCCCATCGTCGTATCGATAATCTGACCGTTTTCAAGGCGCAATTTGCAGCGGGCGTGTTTTTCAATCTGATCATCAAGGAATGCCGTCATTGCCTCATCCGCATCCGAAAACATCAACCCTTCACCCTTCGCACCCTCTTTCATTTTTGTAAGATAATAAATCCCGAGCACGATATCCTGGGACGGAGTGGTAATCGGAAAACCGTTGGCTGGTGAAAAAATATTATTCGCTGAAAGCATCAGCACTCGCGCCTCCATTTGCGCTTCCATCGAAAGTGGGACGTGGACGGCCATTTGGTCGCCGTCAAAGTCTGCATTAAACGCAGCGCACACAAGCGGATGGATTCGAATTGCTTTCCCTTCAATCAAAACGGGTTCAAACGCTTGAACGCCCAAACGGTGAAGCGTTGGCGCGCGGTTGAGGAGAATCGGATGATCGCAAATCACTTCCTCTAAAATATCCCAAACTTCCGGCTTTACACGTTCAACCATTTTCTTGGCAGACTTAATCGTATGAACATGTCCCCGCTCTTTCAATTTGCGAATGATAAATGGTTCAAAAAGTTCAAGCGCCATTTTTTTGGGAAGACCACACTGATGCAGTTTCAGCTCGGGACCAATCACAATGACTGAACGACCGGAATAATCAACACGCTTTCCAAGAAGATTTTGGCGAAACCGGCCTTGTTTCCCTTTTAACATATCACTCAATGATTTGAGCGGCCGATTCCCGGCACCAAGCACTGGGCGGCCATGGCGGCCGTTATCAAAAAGTGCATCAACCGCCTCCTGAAGCATTCGTTTTTCATTCCGGATGATGACGTCCGGAGCTTTTAACTCAAGCAATTTTCGAAGACGATTATTCCGGTTGATCACACGGCGATACAAATCGTTAAGGTCGCTCGTCGCAAACCGTCCGCCATCCAACGCAACCAACGGACGTAAATCAGGCGGGATCACCGGGACACAATCCATAATCATCCATTCCGGCTTATTTCCGGATTGCTGGAATGCATCGACAATTTTTAAAATTTTAATACCACGAGCACGAGTTTGCTTTGATTTCGATGTCTTCACTTGCCGTTGATATTTTTGTATCATCTTATCAAGTTCAAGCGTGCTTAAAAGATCACGAACGGCTTCGGCACCCATTTTTGCAATAAAATTTCCCGCGCCATATTGCTCCTGCGCCTTCTGATATTCTTCTTCATTGAGAAGCTGCCGAGGCTTGAGCGGTGTTTCTTTGGGATCAATCACAATATATTCTTCGTAATACAACACTTTTTCAAGTGCGCGCGCTGTTAAATCAAGGAGGTTTCCAATTCGGGAAGGCATCGTTTTAAAAAACCATATATGAGAAACCGGCGTTACCAGATTGATGTGCCCCATCCGCTCACGTCGGACTTTGGATTGCGTTACTTCAACACCGCAACGATCGCAAATAGTGCCTTTATACTTAATTCTTTTATACTTACCGCAGCTACATTCCCAATCACGGGTGGGTCCAAAAATCTTTTCGCAGAATAAACCGTCCTTTTCAGGCTTCAGCGTCCGGTAATTAATCGTTTCCGGTTTTCTGACTTCACCCCGAGACCATGAACGAATGACATCTGGTGACGCAATTTTAATCGCAACCGAATCGAACGTATTAATTTCACTGTAATTGACATGATCCATGTCTGTATACCCCTTTGACAGATTTAAAATCTGCTTATATTATTCCCAATTCCGCTTTTGCTTTTTCTTTGCGATCTTCTTTTTTTGAAAGGCTGATTTCCGCGAGCGGTATTGATCTAACCTTCTTTTCAGTAATCACATCTAAACCTAAACTTTGCAATTCTTTCACTAACACGTTAAAGGATTCCGGCGTTCCCGAATGAAGCGCTGGTTCCCCTTTGACAATCGCTTCATAAACTCGCGTACGCCCGACGACATCGTCACTTTTAACCGTTAATAATTCCTGCAAGGTAAATGCCGCGCCATAAGCTTCAAGCGCCCACACTTCCATTTCTCCGAACCTCTGACCGCCGAACTGCGCCTTTCCGCCGAGCGGCTGTTGCGTAACAAGCGAGTATGGCCCAATCGCGCGCGCGTGGATCTTATCATCCACTAAATGCGCCAATTTCATCATGTAAATATAACCGACTGTGATTTTATTATCGAACGACTTCCCGGTCCTGCCGTCACGCAAAGTCGTTTTCCCATCCTCGGGAAGCCCAGCCTTCTTAAGCATTTCTTTAATTTCACCTTCCGTTGAACCGCTGAACACCGGCGTTTCGAAATGAAGTCCAAGCACTTTCCCGGCCCAACCTAAGTGAGTTTCCAAAATCTGGCCGACATTCATACGGGAGGGAACGCCAAGCGGATTGAGCACAATTTCTACCGGCGTACCATCGGAAAGAAAAGGCATATCTTCTTGGGGAAGAATCTTAGCGATAACACCTTTGTTTCCGTGGCGCCCCGCCATTTTATCCCCGACAGAAATTTTCCGTTTAGAGCACACATAAGCAACGACTTTTTTAATCACACCCGGCGGAAGTTCATCCCCTTTTTTAACCCGGTCAATTTCGCGGGCGCGCTCTTCCACTAACTCATCAATTTCATCGCTCCACACGCGGGCAATTTTCCGGGTGCTTTCTTCAAGTTCCGGTTCGTCATCGATTCGAATAGACTCCCAATCGCAGCGCTCTAATTTTTTCAGATCTTTCTTCTCAACGACGCGCCCCGCACGAATCAACACTTCACCGAGCACATCATCCACCAAATCCTCAGAAAGTTTCTTCCCGAGAAGCATTGTCGAAATTTTGCTAAAACGCTCTGCGCGAAGAACATCGATACGGGTTTGATACTGTTCCTTAATATGTTCGATTTCTTTTAATTCATCGCGTTTTTCTTCGCGCGTCTTGGCTTTCAATTCTTTGCGCTGAAAAACTTTGACATCCACCACAATCCCTTCGATTCCCGGTGGAACATAAAGCGATGCATCACGGACATCTCCGGCTTTTTCGCCAAAAATCGCCCGGAGCAATTTTTCTTCCGGTGAAAGTTCCGTCTCGGATTTCGGCGTAATCTTTCCGACCAAAATATCTCCCGGTTTTACTTCCGCACCAATCCGGACAATTCCTTCCGCATCCAAATCCTTAAGGGACTCTTCGCTCACATTCGGAATATCACGCGTAATTTCTTCATTCCCAAGCTTTGTATCACGCGCTTCGATTTCAAACTCCTCGATATGAAGCGATGTATACCCGTCTTCCATTAATAACTTTTCGCTCACGATAATTGCGTCTTCAAAGTTGTATCCGCACCACGGTAAAAATGCAACCAAAACATTTTTCCCTAACGCCAAATCCCCTCGCTCAGTTCCTGCTCCGTCCGCAATCACATCACCGCGCTTGACCTTATCACCAACATTAACGAGCGGCCGCTGATTCACGCAGGTTCCGGCATTCGAGCGTTCGAATTTCTTTAATTTATAAACCAAGTCATCAACCACAACTTCATGCGATGAGACTGCCTTCACCGTGCCGCGCGTCTTTGAAACCAGCGTTGATCCTGAATCAAGAGCCGTTTTCCGTTCCATTCCGGTCCCGACAATCGGCGCATCTGTCACGAGCAACGGAACTGCTTGGCGTTGCATGTTTGAACCCATCAATGCGCGGTTCGCATCGTCATGTTCCAAAAATGGGATCAAGGCTGCCGCAATGCTTACAAGCTGTCGCGGAGAAACGTCCATATAATCAACATCTTTCGGATCTTTCATCGGAAAATCCCCGCGGAAACGGGTTGATACTTGCTCATCCAAAAAATGTCCATGTTTATCGACTTTATTATTCGCCTGCGCAATCACATACTTATCTTCTTGATCAGCAGTTAAATATTCGATTTTATCGGTGGCACGGCCATTCACAACCTTGCGATATGGACTTTCCAGAAATCCGACATCATTAACCTGAGCAAATGTGCTCAGAGAAGCAATCAATCCGATATTCGGACCTTCCGGCGTTTCAATCGGACAAACACGTCCATAGTGCGACGGATGAACGTCTCGGACTTCAAACCCAGCTCGTTCGCGGGAAAGACCTCCGGGTCCTAACGCTGAAAGCCGCCGTTTGTGCGTCAATTCCGACAACGGATTGGTTTGATCCATGAATTGCGACAATTGGCTGCGTCCAAAAAAATCTTTAATCGATGCTGAAATCAATTTTGGATTAATCAAATTGTGCGGCATCGCTGCATCTAAATCATAAATCGCCATTCTCTCAAGCGCCGACCGTTTCATTCTTGCGAGCCCAACTCTAAATTGATTCTGTAACAACTCTCCAACTGAGCGAACGCGACGATTTCCCAAATGGTCGATATCATCGACCTTCATTTCACCACTCCGCAGCTTCAGAAGGGCCTGAACAACCCGAAGCACATCTTCAGCACGGAGCGTCGTCTGATCCAAAGCAACATCAATATCTAATTTCCGATTCAACATAAACCGGCCGACCGTTCCAAGATCGTATCTCTGAGCGTCAAAAAATAACTTGTCAATCAAATCCGCTGCACTTTGCGCCGTCGGCGGATCTCCGGGACGAATTCGCCGGTAAATGGCAATCTGCGCTTCTTCCTTATTGTGATAAGGATCCCGTTCGAGTGTGTTCACAAGTGAATAATCTTCACCGGCTGGCCGAACCACTTCAATCGCTGAAATTTTGTGGTCATCCAATGTCTTTAAAACTTCTTTCGTTAATTTAATTCCCGATTGTCCGATAATTTCTTTTGTCTCGGGATCAGCAATATCTTTCGCGAGAATGGCACCTTCCAGCTTCTTAAAAGATGCAGAACCGAAATCCTTTACTTTTTCTAAAGGGTAGAGGGTTTTTAGAATATCGTAACTGGTTGAAAATCCTAACGCACGAAGTAATGTAGTCGCCAAAATCTTTCTACGGCGGTCAATATACGCATAAAGAACATCATTCACATCTCCTTCAAATTCCACCCACGCACCGCGATACGGAATAATCCGGACACTAAAGATACGCTTTCCGCTCGGATGGGTCGATTCCTCCAAAGAGACGCCCGGAGAACGGTGGAGTTGGCTGACCACAACACGCTCAGCACCATTAATAATGAAGGTCCCGGTTTCAGTCATCAGCGGAAGCTCACCAATATACACTTCCTGTTCCTTCGCAATTCCCTTGCGGACAAGCCGTAGCTTCACTTTAAGAGGCGCCGCATAAGTCATGCCCCGTTTATGGCATTCGGAAACAGAATATTTAGGCTTCCCTAAATTATAGCCCGAATATTCCAACCGGCAGCTGCCATCAAAGCTTTCAATAGGAAAAGATTCTTGCATAACTGCTTCCAGACCCTGACGTTTCCGTCTGCGCTTGGGACGATCAGACTGCAAAAACTGCTGATAGGATTTAATTTGTATCTCAACGAGATTCGGAATTTCCATGCAATCCTGAATCTTAGAGAAACTATGCCGCTCTATGAGCACACCCATATGTTATTCTCCCGCCTGTTGAAACTCGAAATGAGCTTCAGATTTTTGATACCGATCAGTATCTACGTAACGCAGAATCATAGTCAAAATTATTTAATCTCGACTTTTGCGCCCACTGCTTCAAGAGTTGCTTTAATCTTATCTGCCTCTTCCTTGCTGACATTATCCTTAATTGGCTTTGGTGCCGCTTCAACAAGATCCTTGGCTTCCTTTAAACCCAAATTGGTGATCGTCCGAATTTCTTTAATCACCTGAATCTTTTTATCGCCCGCATTTGCCAACACGACTTGAAAAGCAGTCTTTTCTTCAGCCGGAGCAGCAGCTCCAGCAGCAGCTCCACCCGAAACCGCAACAGAAACCGCGGCAGCAGCTGAAACTCCAAATTTCTCTTCCAGCGCTTTCACGAGCTTCGCTAATTCGAGCACCGTAAGTTCTTCAATCGCTGTCATAATTTTCTGGATTTTTTCAGAAAACCCAGATGATTTTTGTTCATTTACTGTTTCTACTTCAGTGTTTGACATTTCGTCCTCCTTAGAATAATTATAAGAGCAGGTTTTCCTCGCTCTAAAACTAAAATTTTTATTTGATATTAACTTATAATAAAGTCCAAAATTAAACCGTACCGGCTTTTTTCTTCTCTATCTGATCCAGCACCACCACAAGATTCCTGGAAAGCTGACTTAGCACAGTCACAAATCCACGAATCGGGGACGCGATTCCGGCGACCACCGTCGCGATCAACGTTTCTCGCGACGGAAGCTTTGCCAATTCCTTAATATAATCCATTTTATAGACTGCGCCGTCCAAATAAGCGCCTTTGATTTTAAATGCTTCGTTATCTTTCAAAAAATCAATAAAAAGTTTCGAAACATTCTGAGGATCTTTTGTCCCAATGGTTAAAAGCGTTGAACCGGAAAAAAACTCATCCGCCACTTTCATCCCAAGCTGATCCATCGCCCTACGAGCAATGGTGTTCTTGACCACCACCGACCGCTTTGCGATTTTTTCTGCCTTGCGCCGCAATTCGCTGATATGACTGACGCGCAAACCAGTAAACTGCGAAAAGAAAACATAACTGCTTCCTTCAAGATCTTTCACCAATTGCTTAGCCATCAATTCTTTTTCTATTGCCGGCACAGTATTATTCCTCCACAACGCTCAAAGCGCTATTTTTCACGCGGACACCCGGGCTCTGAGATAAGGCAACCGAAACACTTCGTAAATAATCACCTTTGCTCGTTGCCGGCTTCGCATCGAGTATTGCTTTTACAATCACTTTTGCATTTTGATAGAGGGCTTCTTCCGTAAATGACCGTTTCCCAAAAGCCACATGAAGTCCTCCAGTTTTGTCGCCTTTAAACTCCACACGACCGGCTTTAATTTCCTTGATCGCCTTTGCAACATCTTGTGTTACGGTTCCGGTTTTTGGTGTGGGCATCAATCCGCGAGGGCCTAAAACTTTTCCAAGCCGGCTAATGGCGCGCATCAAATCCGGCGTCGCGACTACCGCGTCGAAATCAAGCCAGCCCGATTCGATTTTCTGAACGTAATCTTCGGCGCCCACAAAATCCGCCCCAGCCGCTTCTGCCGCTTTTTGTGTTTCTCCCTGAGCAAAGCACATAATACGAACTTTTTTCCCGGTTCCGTTTGGAAGCGCAGCGGTTCCGCGAACAGTCACTTCGGTTTTGTCAGCTTCAACGCCAAGCTGAAAACTCATTTCCGCAGACTCATCAAATTTTGTCGGCTCAAACTTTTTAAGAATCTTAATGGCCTCACGCAATGAATATGCTGTCGTGGGATTGTAGACCTTCAAACTTTTTTCGTATCTTTTGCTTCTCTTACCCATTATTCCACCACCTCAAGACCCATACTGCGCGCGGTTCCTTCAACAATCCGCATCGCTTGTTCAATTTTTGTCGCATTCAAATCTGCCATTTTATCTTTCGCAATCGCCATCACATCGGATTTCGTCACTTTGCCGATAATGATTCTGCCCGGCTCAGAACTTGCTTTTGCAAGCCCAGCTGCTTTCTTGAGCTGTACCGCCACCGGTGGAGTCTTCATAATAAACGTAAATGACTTATCATCATACACCGTTAAAACAACGGGAGTCACAACACCTTGTTTATCCCGCGTCTTCTCATTAAATTGCTTGCAAAACTCCATGATGTTCACGCCGTGCTGACCTAACGCAGGACCGATCGGTGGAGCAGGATTTGCTTGCCCGCCCGGAACTTGTAATTTAATTTGAATAATCGCTTTTTTTGCCATATTAAATTTTCTCGACCTGCCAATATTCGAGCTCAACCGGTGTGGATCGCCCGAAAATACTGACTAAGACTTTAAGTTTTCCTTTACTTGGATTAACTTCGTCTACGACACCGTTAAAATTTGCAAACGCGCCCTCTTTAACCCTGACACTTTCATTCATTTCGAATTCAACTTTCGGTTTTGGCTTTGTTTTCTTTTCTTCCTGCTGCTGAATGATATCATTCACATCATTATCCTTGAGAGGAATCGGCTTACGTCCGGACCCCACAAATCCAGAAACACCCGGTGTGTTTTTTACCAAATACCAAGTTTCATCCGTCAACTCCATTTCAACTAAGATATAGCCGGGGAAAAACTTTCGCTCTGTAATCTTCTTTTTCCCGCCTTTGACTTCACTTACTTTTTCTGTGGGAATCAACACCTGCCGGACCGCTTCTTTAAGGCCCGCTGCTTCGGCACGTGTTTCTAAATTTGCTCTTGCTTTTGCTTCCGCACCCGTCTGAGTGTGTACAACATAATACTTAAAAGCCATGGCTATTGAATAATCACTTTCATTAAATATGATAAGACAAAATCGATAACGAAAATAAAAGCCGCAACAAGAAAAGTAACCACAATCACGAGCCCCGTCGAACCTAAAAGCTCTTCCCGGCTAGGCCAGTTCACTTTCGCTAACTCTTGTCTTGATTCACCAAAAAAAGAACCTACTTTTCCAAACATCGTTCCACTCTTCTCCCAACTCAAACTGTCTTTTATCTTTCTACTTTAAATTTCTAACTTTCAACTTTTTTGCGTTATTCTTGTTTTCCCATCTCCATCCCAACTGGCAGGCCAGGAGGGATTCGAACCCCCAACCCTCGGTTTTGGAGACCGATGCTCTAACCAATTAGAGCTACTGGCCTTTGGCATTTATCGCTTATTTGAGCTTCCCCTCTTTATGAACGACATGCCTCCGGCAATGCTTGCAATACTTCTTGATTTCAATCCGATCGACTGTTTTTTTCTTGTTCTTGCGTGTAATATAATTTTTCTGACTACATTCAGAACAAGTTAAAATAATTTGCTCTCGCATAATCCCAACCTAAATATAGAATAAGATACCTATCGTGGCCTTACCGTTTTATAAGTTATATCGTAGTCTGATTTGAACCTGGCAGGACTTCTTCATCTATTCGAAGAAATGCTCAAGGTCTTCTGACTATCTGTTGAAGAACAAACTAAAAAGCGTGATCTTAATTTCTCAAGACCACGCTTTTATTTTATTCTAAAATTTCGCTGACGACACCAGCGCCTACTGTCTTTCCACCTTCTCGAATCGCAAACCGTAATTCTTTCTCCATCGCTATCGACG
>Ga0156235_150_pt1 | contig 14995 bp, 10 predicted proteins | sample RifCSPlowO2_12_FD_107882 | JGI IMG/M metagenome (GOLD analysis project Ga0156235, IMG submission 107882) | Omnitrophica bacterium RIFCSPLOWO2_12_FULL_44_17 | reverse complement strand
AAATCCACCGGCTTGCTCAGTAACCTTGATGATGAGGCAACGATTCGATGCCCCTTACTTCCTTCGGTTACCTTTTATTATGAGTCAACTGGTTAGTACGCTGTTCGATAAATCCGATGAGGATTTCACCTCCTCACCTTTTCCGCCAAAAAGCGCGGCGGATCCGCTGCGCTTTTTGGCGGAATCCTCTCCCCCTCGAAGGGGGAGAGGGAGGGGTGAGGGGGAATTATCGCTCAAATTTATCGAACGCGATATTAGCTGTATCATCAACTGGCTCGTTGAAACAGATAGCTAACCCGACTTTCTCATCGATTTTGTGAATCGACGAGAAAGTCGCTTTGGGCGCAATGAGTTGCGCTCAAAGTTTTTCGCCCTTTTTGAATCTGGGCGCAAAAGATAAGCCCTGCCCTTGCGCCACTCTCAAACGAAATTTGATTTTTAATGAAAGCTCAAGGACTGGTTTTGACTCCCTTATAAAATTATCTATGGAAAGTCAAACCTGCGTCGCAAAAAAATAACCCCCCCTTGCATTGCAGCTCTTACGAGCGGAATCTCTCATTAGTGATGAGAAATCCGGGCTAAAATCCTTTAGAAAGTGGGCAAATCAATCACGTATTCGTTATTTTAAACGAAACAATTTATGGGTGCTGATCATCCAACGTTTGTTCGTAATCATTAGCCTTTTGGATTACGCCGCGGATCTTCCAGCAACGATTGAATTTCATTTGCTCTCGCACCAAATTCCCGTGCAATTCTGATAAATTCAGGGCATTCTTCATACCGCTCTCCGAGAAGAGCTTCCCTGAGGTACAGAAGTGCCGTCAATTTGACCGGATTTCTAGTCACCCGTCTGATTAACTGGAAACCAGCCGGATTTCTCGTCCTTTCCATGTTTCACCTCCTAAAAATAAAAAAACCATGACTATTTGATTAGCCATGGGTTTTTTTGTAAGATTTTTATTTACAATATCTTATGAACTTTACGAAACCTTCTCACACCTCCTAAAACCCATGCCAGCAGCTCGCGAACAAAGAAAATGATAGCCGCGATAGGCACACCATTTCTTTGCCATAATGGCTGTTACGGGTTTCAAAACTGCATTTTCGCATTCTTTTAAATTAAATGGTTTCATATGTTTCACTTTTGAGGGGATAGTTTACTTGAAACGTCTGATAATTCAAGAAATTTGTCGAAAAAAACTGCCAGATAAGATTAAAATTCTTAAAAAATTGAAGGATTGATCAGCCTTGCCCATTAACGGCGGTAGGTTTGAACCAATTGCTGGACAACGCGCTTACACTGGTTACTTTCGCACGGAAAATAGCTGATTGAAAGCCTGCGGGCAAGGATATCATCCGCAGTTTGGGCCATTTCAACCGTCAGTGAATAGACAATCTGCGCTTTAATAAATGGATTACAATTGCAAAATTTTTCTTTAAGTGAGGGATCTCGCTTTGTGAAGGCAAGGACATCCACATATTTTGAACCATACTTCGAAATTAATGCTTTCGCGGTTTCAAGTTCGATTCCATATTCTTTAGCAACCTGCGCCGGCTCAATTTCCGTCACCGCTTTTCCATAAAGCCGGAATGGCGCGCGCAAAATTCTTCCGGTAGCCTTCTTGACGCAATCTCTTGCAATCTTCCGGTAAGTCGTGTACTTCCCCCCGATCACAAATGTAATGCCGGATTTTGATTGAAAAATAACATGCTTTCGCGAAACATCCGAAGGCCTGCCCCATTTTCGGACGAGCGGCCTCAAACCGGCAAAGGACGTAACGATATCCTGCTTCCTAAATTCACGGTTCGGAAATACTCTTCTGGCGCCCTCAAACAAATATTCAATGTCGGATTCTTCTACGGTCACCTGATCGGGATCCCCTTCGTAATCCGTATCTGTCGTTCCGATCAACGTATTTTTCATCCACGGGATCATGAAAAAAATTCTTTTATCTTTCTGCGTCGGAAGAAGAAGCGCCCGATCCGAAATTCTGCCGCGATAGACCAGATGAATTCCTTTAGTGGTTCGAACTTTATCCGGCACATTGGGGTCATCCAGTTTCAAAAGCCGGTTCGTCCACGGCCCGACAGCACAAATAATTTTCTCGGCCCGGATTTCGAAAAGAGCGTGTTTTATCAAATCATGGCATTTAACTCCGGCTACTTTCCCGTTTTGTTTGATAAAAGAAACAACATCGATATAATTCGCAACGTCAGCACCCACTTCCGCAGCAGCCAGAATATTTTCAAGGCAAAGTCTTGCATCATCCATTTGCGCATCATAATAAAGAACCCCGCCCTCCAAACCCTCATGTTTAATCCCCGGAATCAATCGCACAATTTCATGGACATTCAATTCTTCATGGTGCTGAACAGACAATTTTCCGGCCAGAAAATCGTACAAGAAAACACCCAATCTCATCATCCAAAGCGGCCGGCGGTCCCCCTTGTAAACCGGAATAACAAATGCAAGCGATTTCACAAGAAATGGCGCACTCCGCAACTGAATGTAACGTTCTTTTAAAGACTCCTTGACGAGACCAAACTCCATATTTTCAAGATAACGGATGCCGCCGTGAATGAGTTTTGTGGATTTACTGGAAGTTCCGCTTGCAAAATCGCCTTTATCAATTAATGCGGTTTTGAGCCCGCTTTTTTGGGCAATATGTGCGACAGCCGCGCCATTAATTCCGCCTCCTACGACTAAGAGATCGTAGTGACTTCTTGCCATTCGATTGAGGTCTCTTTGCATATGATTTACCGGTTCTGACTTGCACCTGACAATTGAGTCGTTCCTTAATATCGACACAACCCATGACTTTCTTTGGCCAAGAAATCAATATTACTATTTATTTTTTGAGGGAAATCACCCTGACTTGAATTAATCCTTTTCGGAGATCGCCGATTTGGCGAAATGCAGATTTTGTCAGATCGATACGCCGCCCTAAACGCTTAGCCGGCCCGCGATCATTTACCCGGCACACGACTGATTCCCAAGTTGCGATATTGGTCACTTCGAGAAACGTTCCAAACGGATATTCCCACGACGCACACGTCCATGCAGTATCATCAAAAATTTCTCCATTCGCCGTATGACGGTTAATATGCGGATCCGATTCGCTATACCATGAAGCAGCACCATATTTCACTACCTCGCTGGTAAAAATAGCATCAACTTTTTCGTGAATATCAGGCTTGGCGGAAGGAGCAAGCGGTGATAATTCAATTTCTTGAGACATCGACAATTGAGAGGAAACTAAAAAAATATGCGCGGCCAGAATAAGAGTAATGATTAAAACTTTTTTAATAAACCTTCTCACGAGAAGTCTTCTTCCTTCCCGGCAACCCAACCACCCGAAATGGAATGACGAAAATCGAATTTCAAATACCTAATGACATTATTATTTTCTTATTTGTCATTATTCCATTCGTCATTGTTATTCCGGGCTTGTGGCTTTGCCGCGCAATGGATCGTTTAAATTTCCAAAGCGCGATCCCGTAATTTCAAACGCTCTTACGGAATGTCTCCCGATTTCTCGTCCGCTACACAAAAGCGAACCCGCAAAACTCGCGGAGGATTTGCCCTTCATTTTCAAAGAAACATGCCTGAAGCAGGTTAATGTTGTTCTGCATAAAATCAACGATTACTGATCCTGTCCGAAATCCAGCGCATTCTGAACGGTTTTTATCAACGCTTGCGTCCCATCAGCTTTAGCCACATAGTACACATGATCTTCGTTAATGCTAACCACCTGCTCTTTGGCCTTATTCACACCTGTTAACATGATGATGGGAATATGTTGAGTTCTCACATCTTTACGGATCAAATCATACACCTCAAAGCCATTCAGGCCCGGCATCTTAATATCCGCAATCACCAGATCCGGAACTGCCTGCCTAATAAACCGAACGGCTTCGCGAGAATCCGTGAAAGCTTCCGCAACATATCCGGAATTCGCTAAACGATGCGTCAACACATGAACCAAATCGGCATCGTCATCAATCAGCACTATACGTTCGTATTTCATTTTCAAACCCACCCATTCAAAGGAATTTGTAGTCTCATTTTAAGTTTAGATTCTGAATCATCAAATTACAAGCCGATGGCAGTAAATAAATTGCCTAAAAAAGTGCATCTGTTTAGCGTTCTGAAGTTGACTCTCCGCCCTCACCCCTGCCTTCTCCCTCAGGGAGAGGGCAGGGGTGAGGGGGATTTTCACTGACAAAGCCACTCCGTCTGGAAGTGAAAGAAAACAAAAAAAATGGTGTCAATTTTGGATTTGAAACGTTTTTGCGGTAGAATTTCACGCTATCCGAACTAAACCAGACCTGACTTATTCCTATGAACTGACGCGGTTCAACATGTCGCGGGCATGTTTCTTGGAAATTTCCGTTTCTTCCTTCCCGCTCATCATTTGAGCGAGTTCTTTGACTTTATCTTCCCCATCAATCACCGAATATTCCGTAACCGTTTGGCCGTCATGCACGCGTTTCGACACCTTAAAATGTTTATCAGCAAATGATGCGATTTGAGGAAGATGTGTAATCAAAAGTACCTGGCGTTCATCCGAAATTTCCTTAAGTTTCTTTCCCGTCACGCTTCCGAGGCGGCCGCCAATATTCGCATCAATCTCATCAAAAATAAGCGTTTCGATGGGATCAATATTCATCAAAGCTTTCTTCATGGCAAGCATCACGCGCGACACTTCACCCGCAGAAATGATTTTGTGGAGCGGAAGGAGCGGTTGTCCCAAATTCAGGCTTATCATAAATTCGACACGGTCTTTCCCTGACAACCCAAAGTCAGCTTCATGGACCTGGCATTCAAATCGCACATGGGCAATTTCCAAATCTTTAAGCTCACTTTCAATTACTTTTTTAAGCGCACTTCCGGATTTTTTCCGTTTATCGGTGAGCCGAGACGCAATCTGTTTCATCTTTGGGAAAATTTGACTGACCTTTTGATCGATCTCTTTCGCATAAAAAGCCGTATTTGCCAATTTGTCATATTTTTCTTTTGCCTGTGAAAAAAAATGCTGAATTTCAGAAACACTTCCGCCATATTTGCGTTTCAAATGTTCAATCAAATCCAACCGCTTTTCGATTTCTTCAAGCCGGCCTTGATCAAAGGATAGTCCCTCCTGATAATCACGAATGGTTCGAACAATTTCATTTAGGCCCACCTGGACAGTTTCGTAATCACTTTTTAACGTTTCAAGCGAGGGATCCAACTTGATTAACCCCATCAATTCCCGATGTGCATTTTGCAGCGTTGACGAAGCGGCTGTTTCATCCTCATCAAGGACGGCCAAAAGCCGCGCCGTGTATTCATGAAGTTTTTCGGAATTCGCAAGACGATTGTGTTCTTCCTTCAGCCCCTCTTCTTCGCCGGATTCAAGTTCGACGCGCTCAATTTCATCTATTTGATATTTCAAAAGATCCATTTCGCGCTCTCGCCCGGCTTCAAGGGATACGAGCTCAGCCTTCTGAAACACAAGCGCCTGATATTCATCATACGACGCCCCATATGCTTCTTTGAGCGACTCGAGGCCTTCCCCCGCAAACCGGTCTATCATTTCTACGTGACTTGCGGGATCAAGCAATAGCTGATGATCGTATTGTCCATGGATATCAATCAGTGACGTCCCGATCTCTTTCAACGCGGAAATGTTCACCATCCGCTGATTGACCCAAGCCCGGCTCTTTCCTTCTGCATTTTGCTCCCGCCTTAAAATTAAGAGAGTGTCATTCTTTTCCAAATAAGGCTCCATAAGGTGGCTCCGAAGAAACGTTTCATCTTCGATTTCAAATACCGCTTCGACGAATGCGGATTTATCCTTTAACCTGGCCCGAACCCCGTCCATCCGTTCACCCAGGACAAACCGGATAGCATCAATCAGAATAGATTTCCCGGCACCGGTTTCACCGGTTAGGACATTCATCCGGGGCGAAAATTCGATATTGATCCGATCAATTAAAATGAAGTTTTCGATATGAAGCTCAACTAACATCCGCTCACACCTTTCGACAGGAAATTTGAAAGTAAATGTATTTTACATAAACCTATTTAGAAAATACAGCTGATTTTACAGCTGATTTTATTCAATTCTTATTCACAACCTTCCGTCAGCCCTTTTGCGAGGAATCCACAACGGTTTTATACAACAAATCCGTGCCTTCCCTATAAAACTCAATCGCGCCTGTCTCTGCTATAAATAGAAGCACTGCTTTTGTCACCTTTTTCAAATCCTGCCGAAGGCTTAAAATACCTTCGCGTTGATTCAACACAATGTATTGGGGAGACACCGCCTCTAAAAAGCTCCTTTCTTCTGCAGAAATTCCGTTTGGATGATCCGGAAGAATCAACACCTGACATTTTTGTTTATATATTTCAATCAACGATGAAAAAACTTCCGGAAGAACGGAATTTAAGTAAAGAATTTTTACCGCTCCGTCAAAAATATGAAATACATTCCCTTTCCGCAAGCCTGATTCGATGAATTCGATCCCCTCTGTTTCACCAAATCCCAGTCGTTCCCCCTCTGCCACGGGAAGCTTCTTTATTCTTGGCCCGGATAAAGCATCGATATATTTAATCTTTTTATCCGGTGCCGTATCACGCGGATACCAAATATTTTGAATTCGAAAATACTTAGCCAGCGTTTGCAAACCACCCGAATGTTTTCCATCCACCACTGAAAATAAAATTCCATTAATAATCTGAACCCCTGATGCGCTTAAAAATGGCTGGATGGTCCAATAAGCCTGATCGCCCGGAAAAGAACGCCCTGAATTAATCAAACAATTAGAACGACTCGAAAACTGCACAAATGCTGCATCCGTTTTTCCCACATCAAACACAACAAATCGGAATGTCCTCGGTGAGGAAAATATAAAATACAGGAATGTAATTCCGACAAGCCCCCCGATGAGCCCAAAACGGACCGACCGGTAAACCGGAACAAACCATGAGCTAAACCAAAGGAGCAAAATCGAATAATAGACAATAAAAAACGACCAGTGCGGTACCGGCAAGTAAAAATAGCCGAACGGGACTTGGCTTAAGACATGGACAATCATACATAAGCATTTAAATAATGCTTCCGGAACAAATACAAAAAAGGCGGCAACAGGTTGACTCGTAAGCGCAATCACCATCAGAAAAAGCGTGGTAATAATCGCCGTATTCCCGACCGGAATGACAAACATATTCGCAATAAATCCAATCAATGAAAAAAGATGAAAATACCAAATCAAAACGGGAAAAATCGCTATCATCACCGCAAGAGACGCTTGAATGGTTGATCTTATTTCATATCGGACTCTTGCCAAAAAATCGATATTATTCTTTATTTGAGGCGGATTTCCTAAAAAAATATCAATTTTCGGAAAAATGAAAACCAGGGCGGCAACCGAAATAAATGAAAGCTGGAAAGACACATCAAATAGACTCGCGGGATCCCACACCAAAAGCAAAAGAAATGAAAAAAAGAATGCCTGGCCTAAGTTGCGTTCATGGCCGAGAAGAAAACCGGCTAAAACCATAACACCCATAATCCCGGACCTGAGCACGGGAATTGCCGCTCCAGCCATGACACAGTAAAGAAGAATGAGCCCCATGGTTAGGAATAAATTCAATTTTCTGGGAATTCGAAAAAAGCGCCCCAAGAGATAAAAAAAACCTCCTAACAACGAAATGTGTAGCCCGCTGATCGAAAGAAAGTGTGCCGTTCCGGTTTTAATGAATTCGTCAGTTATATGACGCGGAATGTTTTTCCGGAATCCTAAAAGCAGGCCGGCCGCAAGATCCGAATACGGTTTTTCAAGCAATCGATCCAATTGCTTTTTTGCATTCACCCGAAGCTTGTGAATTGTTAAAAGCCAGGAAACACCCGGCTCTTTTATTTGTTTTAGAACTGAATATTGTCCAATACCTTGAAAAATCCGGTAAATTCCTCGCTTTGCTAAATACCCGGAATAATCAAATGCGTGAAAATTGGTACTTCGCTTTGGTTTCTCGAGCATTCCACGCAACCTGACTCGCTCACCAAAACCAATCTCTCGCCTGGGATTGAATAAAACCACTCGAATATTTCCGCTTGCACGATGAATCTCGCCCTGTTCATAAAAACTATCAAGTTTCAAAACAAATGAAACCGTTTCTTTTTTCCCACGGGTAACAATTTCAGGGTCATCGACGACAACACCCTCAATCGTTGTTTTCCCTTCAAAATGCGTCCGTACAACGTGCGAATTTGAAACATTTCGGCTGTCTATACCAAAAAGCATCCCCAGACTAAAAAAAAGAAGAACTCTGAAAATAATATTCCCCCGAAATCGCGTTAGGATATAAATCATAAATAAAAATGCGACGGCAAATGAAATCAATTCAAAAGAAACTTCAATTTTGTACGCAAACGCAATTCCTGTACAAAACGCAAGTGATAAATAAATGAGCGGAGGAACTGACAACAAGCGTTTTCTGTTATCTTTTATTATTTGAGAATTTTGGATTTTCATAAGTTCGTGTGACACAAATCCGTGCATTGGAATCAGTATTTTTTCTCAGGTAAGACGCAGTCGCTAAAAGAAAAAATACTAATGCCAAAACTAAAATAATTTTATTCTGATAATTAATCGTTTTTTTATCCATCGTGAGACTCTGCCCTGACAGCTTTCCTGCACGAGAAAAGTGCCGAACAACTGTTATAGAGATCCTGCGCGGGAGGAAAGGATTACATATTCAGCGGGAGAAAGGAATGGATTGAATAGCGTAATTTAAGGCTATGAAAGCTTCAGCGTCAATTTCCCTTTTTGTGTTGAAAGCAAAACTTCGTTTTCGTTAATGGAATCTACAACCGCACCGTCAACCATATCGTTCACCTTGACGATCGAGTTATTTACAATGGCAAACCAACCACCGTCTAATAAATTGGTAATTCCTGTCAATTGATAGGGCGCCTTAGGCACCTTCACAGCGGCCCCTTGGGCAGATTGCGGATGTGTGACACTTCTCAGCGGATTCATGTCACTTAGAAAATCACGGCTTGCAGCGGGCCAACGGAAAAGCGAGATTAAAACAATACAAGACAATATAATCACGGCCCATGTTACAAAAACTTCCCAGTTTTCAAGAGCCGGTAAACGAATCGCTGCAAGACTCGATGAAATTTGAAAGCCTGTTCCTTCTTTCATTTCACCAGAAGTTCCATTTACATCGCTTTCAGCCAACACACTCACCTTTTCTCGTTTATGATTTTTTGCCTGTTTCAAAGCTTCCGAAATAATACTCATAATCAATGGTCTCCTTTCAAAATACTAACTCAAATCTCTTATTCAGCACATGACGCCTTCGGCTTCAACCGCCACATTTTCAACAACCTTATCGTCAATGGTTAATAATTTTTTCGAAAAAGCCCCCAACATCGCCCAATCGCACAATTTATTGATCATCCGGGGAATCCCTCGCGATTGATCATAAATCAAATCAATTGCCTCTTTGGTGAAAATGAAATTCGCCCGTTCATCCATCCCGGCAACATGCAACCGGTGCAGAATGTATTCTTCCACCTCCTGGCGGTCGAGAGCGGTTAAATGAAACCGAACATGAACCCGCTGCCGAAGCTGGGCCAGCGAAGGTTGATTCAACGTATCTCTCAACTCGGGCTGACCGACTAACACAATTTGCAATAACTTATCGGTATTCGTCTCAAGATTTGAAAGCAAACGAATTTGCTCAAGCGCTTTGAGCGTCAAATCCTGTGCTTCATCGATAATTAAAACACTGTTATACCCGCGATTAAATTGCTCCAGCAAATAACGATTCAGCGCGTCAAAACAATCCTTTTTGTTTTGCGCCTTCACCGGAATTCCGAAATCTTCCGTAATCGTTCGCAAAAGTAGAAGCTCCGACAGACACGGATTGAGAATAAGCGCCGACTGCACCCGGGTTTCTTTTAATTTCTCTAAAACTGCTCGGCAAAGCGTTGTCTTTCCCGCACCGATATCACCCGTAATCTGGATGAAGCCCTTTCTGGACTCAATCCCATACACAAGCGCCGAAAATGCATCCATATGTTTCCGGCTGAAGAAAATAAATTTTGGATCCGGCGTTACATTAAATGGAGTCTCTTTCAACCCAAAATATTCATTGTACATAATAGCATCCGTTTGTAAGTGGTCTATTATACCTTACGGCACTCCTCTTGCAAAACCTTATCCAAAGCAAGATCAAGACAAACTCACTTCGAAAACGCTCCCATCCTTGGCTGACAAATCGACGCTAAATGACGCTTTATGCTGATGAAGCGGATAGCGATGAGACGTATTCGTCAAAAGGTTCCGGACACGAAAATGCTCGAAAACCTTATTCGGAATATTAAAATGAATAATCGCACTCTTATCCTCGCGACCATTATTGACAGCCACAACATAATATTTTCTTCCGCTATTAAAAATGGCGGTTTTCACATCTTTCGTGGAGGAATTCACATAAATGGGAACATGAAAAAAACGAAGGATTTCAAGCAATAGTTCTTTAGTCGGTTCAACCCCCAGATGAAGAATTTTCCCTTTCCCTACCGTTTTCAAATACCCAATTGTGTGATTGCCGTAATTCCCGAAATTGGATTGAATCGGCTGACCGGAAACATTTTGAAAGCTGTAAATCAAACTGGTTAACTTGACCTCAACCCCCTTTCGAAGAGAAATCGAAAGCGGCCGCCGGAATTCAAAAAGTACGCGGTCTGGATCATGGAATCCAATCACATCACAAGGACGGAATTCGTCATCCTTCCGGGGATAATCCTGAAACGCAACTAAAACTCCTCCGCTCTTGACGTATGCTTTTAGATTTTCGTGTGCTTTTCGGCTCAGCCACTGATTTCCGGAATAGAAAATAATTTTCTTATTGAGCACCGAACGGCGAGGATCAAACACTTCATAATCGATATCAGATCCATAAAGTGTCGACAAAATCCGGTCCCCCGCAAGTTGGGTTCTTGCTGCATATTGCAAAGGATTGCAAGTAACCCCGATATCTGTTTTTTTCACCAAATTATAAGGTTTCATTTCATAAAAAAGATGAACAAGGCTTTTAAACACATCAAAAAGTTCCGTCCGCTTTCGCCCCCATTCATTGATCGGAGACATATACCAATTATCCCGATTGACGAGCATATACCAATTCCATCCCTTAATCCCGCCGAGAAGAGCACTTAACGCAATCAGACGGTAATGATTCGGCGTCAGAGCTCCTGATTCATAGTGACGGTTATGCCAAATACCGGATGAGAATTCCGCAATATACGAGACAGTGGAAATCGTGTTAAGAAAACGTATTTTATCGATAAATTTCCGTTGCTCGTGCTCGTCCTCGGACAGTTCGTTTGACGGATACAAATCAATTCCAACCATGTCGCACGTGCTTTGCAATTGCTCCCAATCATGCGCATAAAAGAAAGGATATAAATTTAAATAAATCGGAACATCAATTCCAATTTTCCGATAAGCTTCCACATTCCAGCGCGCGACTTTAAGAGAATAGTCATATTTGAATTCAAAATAATCGAGATTGCGCCGGAGCTCCGGATCTCCCTTGAGTGGAAGGCCGTGTTCTCCCTGCATCATACAAGCAATAAAAGGCCCGGCGTGATCAAAACTTTGATATTCTGCCTGCCATGCACGGTTCAGCTCGTAAATGTCACCTTTGTATTTTTTTGAAAGAAATTCCTGAAAAAGTCCCGGTTTATCACACAAGCCATATTGATGACCAAAAACATCCGGCCAAGGATCAATTTCATTATCCGCCTGCAAAAGAATGATGTGCCCGGATTTTCGGGACGCAAGAAATGGTTTAATGATATCCGTTACTTTTTTAATATAAACTTCCGCAAATTTTAGAAATTTTGAGTGGAGCCGGTGATATTTATAGGCATAAGTCGGGACTCCTTCATTCGGCCATTCACTGTAAATATACGGTCCGGGACGAATAATCACCCAGAAACCTTCACTCTTTGTAAGCTCCAGAAATCCTTTTAGGTTTCTTGTCGGATCCGTCTTGCCCGTAAAATCAAAACGGCCTCGTTTGGGCTCGTGATAATCCCACGGAACATACGTGGAAATAATGCGGATTCCCATATTCCGGACTTCGGCCAGAATGGTTTTCCAATAGCTTGGATTTAAACGCCAATAGTGAACTTCCCCGCTAATGAGAGGAATTTTGGTGTTATTGACAAAAACCTGATTTGTTCGGATTTTAACTTTCCGCTGCTTCATATAATGATATTTACCAATCTGTCAGGGACTACCACAATTTTCTTAGGCGTTTTCCCATCAAACCATTTCTTTATATTTTCGTCGGATAATGCCTTTTCCTTCAGCACATTTTCAGATAAACCTTTCGGCACAACCAAACGTGCCCGGATTTTTCCGTTTACCTGAACCACAATTTCAACTTCTGTTTCGATCACATATTTTTCATCATACACAGGCCATTTTTCGTAAGCCAATGTTTCTTTGTGACCTAATTTTTGCCACAATTCTTCTGCGAAATGCGGCGCAAAAGGTGACAACAAAAGCACAAATTGTTCCATAACCAATTTTGTGATTTTCTCAAGCTTTGCAATTTCATTCGAAAAAATCATCATAGCCGAAATCGCCGTGTGAAATTTGAGTTGTTCAATATCTTCCGTCACCTTCTTGATCGCCGCATGTAGAATACGGAGTTCCTCAGGCCGCGGCTGGGAATCAACAATTGTAGAAACAAGATTCCCGTCTTCGGAAACAAAAAGCCTCCAGATCCGGTTCAGAAAACGGAACATTCCGTGCAATCCTTGTGTCGACCATGGCTTTGACATTTCGAGCGGCCCCATAAACATTTCATAAATTCGAAGGCTATCGGCGCCATATTCGCTCACAATTTCATCCGGATTAACCACATTCCCGCGCGATTTCGACATTTTTTGATTGTCCTCACCAAGAATCATTCCCTGGTTGACCAACCGTTTAAAGGGCTCTTTCGTGGAAACAACGCCACAATCGTAAAGCACTTTGTGCCAAAACCTCGAATAAAGCAAATGGAGCACCGCGTGTTCCGCGCCGCCGACATACAAATCTACATTCATCCAATATTTTTCTTTTTTCGGATCGATGGGCTGTTGTTTATTTTGAGGATCAATATAACGCAAATAATACCAACAGGAACCCGCCCACTGCGGCATGGTATTAGACTCTCTTCGCGCCGGTTTTCCAGTATCCGGATCTTTGATCTCAATCCATTCTTTCACGACACTTAACGGACTTTCCGCTGTCCCTGTCGGCTCGTAAGAATCAACTTGAGGAAGCGTAACCGGAAGATCCGATTCTTTTAGCGGTTTTGCCTTGCCATCCACATGAATCACCGGAAACGGCTCACCCCAATAGCGCTGGCGGCTGAACAACCAATCGCGTAAACGGTAATTAACTGTCTTTTCCCCTATTTTTTTTTCTTCAAGCCATTTCGTGATTTTCTTAATAGCATCATCACTTTTCATGCCATCAATGGAAAATGAATTGTCCGGTGTCGTGGAATGGACGCAGATCCCGATTCCGGTGAATGCAGATTTTGGTATTAGTGTAGGGGCAGACCCATGTGTCTGCCCTTCATCATTCGGGCGGACACATGGGTCCGCCCCTACATTCGGATTTTGAACCACCTCCACAACCGGCAACTTATACTTTTTTGCAAATTCATAATCCCGGTCATCATGTGCGGGAACTGCCATGATTGCACCGGTCCCATAACTCATGAGCACATAATCGGCAATCCAGATCGGGATTTTCTGATTATTCACAGGATTGATCGCATACGCCCCAGTGAAAACACCGGTTTTTTCTTTCGCAAGCTCTGTACGCTGCAGGTCACTCTTCCTTGCAGCTTTTTCCTGATACTCCTCAACCTCCTTTTTTTGTGCATCAGTCACTATTTGAGCCACAAGAGGATGTTCGGGAGACAAAACAGCATAGGTCGCTCCAAAAAGCGTATCTGGCCTTGTCGTAAAAACAGTAAAATAATCACGGTCATATTCAAGCACATAATCTTTATCTTTGTAAGCATCAGGATTCTTGGGAGCCGCTAACTTAAAATCAACAAGTGCCCCTTCGCTGCGCCCAATCCAATTGCGTTGCATTTCCTTGATCGGTTCGGGCCAATCTAATCCTTCCAAATCCTCAAGCAGCCGGTCCGCATAACGCGTAATCCTAAGCATCCATTGGCGCATCGGCTTCCGGATCACCGGATGCCCGCCGCGTTCCGATTTCCCGTCGATCACTTCTTCGTTCGCAAGAACCGTCCCCAAAGCAGGACACCAATTCACCGGTGCCTCATGTTCATAAGCAAGCCCTTTTTCGTAAAGCTTGAGGAAAATCCATTGTGTCCATCGGTAATATTCGGGATCTGTCGTGTTCACTTCTCTATCCCAATCATAACTAAAACCCATGGCTTGAATTTGTCTCTTGAAATTAGCGACATTTTTTCTGGTCACAACTTCAGGATGCGTCTTGGTTTCAATGGCATACTGCTCCGCAGGAAGACCAAAGGCATCCCAACCCATGGGATGAAGAACATTGAAACCTTTCATGCGTTTATAGCGAGAAATGATATCTGTCGCGGTATATCCTTCTAAATGCCCGACATGCAGGCCAGATCCGGACGGATACGGAAACATATCTAAAACATAAAATTTGGGTTTCTCGCTCCGCGGTTCTCCCGGATCGGAAGATTTAAAGGTGGCGTGATCTAACCAATGCTTTTGCCACTTCGGTTCTATGTCTATAAAAGGATAAGAATTTTCTTTCGCCATAGGGGATAATTTTATCATAAGACTACAAAATCAACAATACACTTGGAAGGTCACTTGGCGGGTCGAGTTGACTCACATTAAAGGTATTATGTTGAGTATTGTATTATGTGAAGTAGATTGAAGAAACCCTTATTTTTCAAGCCCTCCGAAAGAAT
>Ga0156235_157_pt1 | contig 15717 bp, 16 predicted proteins | sample RifCSPlowO2_12_FD_107882 | JGI IMG/M metagenome (GOLD analysis project Ga0156235, IMG submission 107882) | Omnitrophica bacterium RIFCSPLOWO2_12_FULL_44_17 | reverse complement strand
TGCCATGACAATTGCCTCCTTTTGCAATTATCATCGGCAAATTTAAGATTTAACCATTGGGGTTAAGGAGAAAAAACTCCCCGACCCCTCAATTACTTGTTTTGTAAATCAAGCGTTCGGCCGTTTTTGTGTTTGACTTTTGGAAGGCTTTCGTTAACATACTATCACTTTATTTTAAGCATGAGGAGAGAGGCGTATGAAGAGCATTTCTATCGGTTTCATTTTTATTTTATGTGTTTTTGCGATGAGTGGCTGCACGACTGTTGATGACGGTCAGTCACTCAATCAACAGGCAGTTTCTTTGAATACGGAAGTGACTCGCCTGAATCAAGAGCTTTATCAAAAAGACATGCTGCTTCAGCAGGAAATTCAGAAAAGTGCAGAGTTAGAACAGAAACTTCAGGCTTATACTGTCGGCACGCCCGGACAGTACGGCGGATATCCGGCGGAAGTTGAAAAAAAACCGCTGTCAGATATCTCTTCAGACAAATTCCAGACCATCACCGGTTTTGAAGTGAAGGCAAAAGATATTCAGCTTGCGCTTAAGAATGCGGGATATTACAAAGGAGCGATTGACGGAAAATTAGGGCCCGAATCAAGAATGGCGATGCGTGCATTTCAGAAAGACAATAAAATGGAAACGGACGGAGTCTGCGGCCCGAAAACATGGCAACAATTGAAATTATTTTTGGATAAACAGGGCGGATAAAATTTCAAAATTTTGGTTTCAATCACTTGAGGTACAAAGGAGATTTAGTATGAAAACGAATATGATTTCAAAATGGATAGTTTTAATGTTAGTGGCGTCAGTCCCGTTTCTTGGCGGCTGTTCAACCGCAGAAAAAGACCAGTTGCAAAACGAAGTCAATGCTTTCCGCAGTCAGATGGGAATTCTTCAGGCAAAATCCGCCGAAGAGGTGAAACAATGCCAGACAGCAAACGCACAGCAAATGGCCGGACTGAAGAGTGCTCAAGCCGAAGCGGAAAAAGCCTGCCAGGGAAAGATCAGCCAATGTGAGAAAGATAAAGAACAGCTTTCGTTTGAATTGGACAAAGCGCGCCAGGATTTTGAAACGCTCATGAAAAAGAAGGGCGCGAATATGAGTGAGCCAAGCCGGATCAAGTAAGACGTTGTTATTTAATGGGTCTATTGATTTACGGATAAAAGTAATCCGCGCATAGAAATTCCAACATAGAAATTCCCGTCTTTAGTTTTAAAAGTCTTCATGTTAGAATCTCGCCTGATTCACTCTTTTGAATAAGGAGCATTCATGGAAGACGAAAAAAAGATTATAGAAGACTTAAAAGGCCTTATCCGGTATTACCACCAGGCATGCCACGAATTTTTTGACGAGATTGCGAATCATATTTATGAAGATTTGGAAGCGATATATCTATGTCTTGAAAAAAACGAGAATTCACTCTCCGAGTATCGCAAGATGATGCTTGAAATTGTAAACCGGCAGAATGAATTGAAGAAAAAACTGATGATTTAAATTTTTTGACCGATCTCATGCAAGAACTGTTTAAAGGAGTGAAATGAAACGGTTGGGGTTGCTTTTAGTTGGAGTCGCATTTTGTTCTTCCATGATGATGGCTCATGCCCAAGAGGAATCCGGACAATTGCTTCCCACGCTTCTTCCTCTCAATGTTATTCCGAAGCCGCTTAGGGTTGCGGTGGTTGTGAATAAACCGTCTGTTAAGGTGACGATCGGAGGAACGAATGAAATCCGAGGGCTCGAAGGCGAGCCGCTTTTCATCGAGAACAAAGGGTCTTTTCACGGGACGATGAAAGCGACTCAATACGGGATCCAAATTAATCAGACGTTTGCGCAGGTTAGGAAATTAGAATTAAAAAGCAATGAAGGAAAGATTGCGGTGAACGGGCGTCTTTACACCGGGACGTTCATTGTTTATGTCGATCCGGGCAAAGGGTTGACGTTTGTTCATGATGTCAGTGTCGAAGAATATTTACGAGGAGTTCTTCCCCTTGAGGTAAATCCGAGATGGCCGGTGGAAGCGTTGAAAGCGCAGGCAGTGGTTGCTCGGACATTTGCTTTGTTTAAAGCGATTGAAAAAAAGGATCAGCCATATATGTTGACTGATAAGGTGACGAGCCAAGTTTACGGCGGCGAATTATATCGTCAAAAAGCGACGGATGAAGCGGTTCGTCTGACACAAGGTGAAGTTTTGACATATCAAAATCAAATTATTCCGGCTTATTTTCACGCCAATTGCGGAGGCAGAACCGAGAAAGCGGATGAGGTTTGGCCGGTGGTGCCGAATCCGGTGCTTCAGGGCGTTGTTTGCCTGTATTGTAAAGGTTTGAAACATTCATCATGGAGTTTATCGTTGCCGCTAAAGGATATTGAAAAGGTGATGCAAAAGCGCGGCTATCCGGCAAAGAATTTGTCGGGCTTGTTGTTTGAAGATTTTGATTTATCAGGGCGGTCGCGAAAGGTGAGACTTAAATATCCATATGGTGAAGCGGTGATTAAAGCGGACGACTTTCGCTCGTTTATCGGAAACGATCGGTTGAAGAGTTTAAAGGTTCAGGTAACCGTAAAAGAAGGTGTCGCGCATTTTAAAGGCAAAGGCTGGGGGCATGGAATCGGCTTTTGCCAGTGGGGGGCAAAAGGACAGGCTGCGCAGGGAAGAAATTATCGTGAAATACTATTATTTTATTTCCCCGGAAGCGAGATTATGAGATTATAGTTCGTTTTTCTGTCATTCCCGAATGCTTTTATCGGGAATCTAAACGCCGCTTTGAGCTCCCCGGGCTTGCCCGGGGGTGAATGGCGCCCGAAGGGCGTGCCGAGCATGGAAAGAGAAAATTCCAAGCGAGGCCAGATTTTGAAAGGTGCCCCGGGCTTGCCCGGGGGGAAGCCACGGAGAAGATTCTCAATCTTGCGCCCGCCCCACAGGGGCTGGCGCATAACCTTGACGGCAAAGCCGCCCTCGAAGAGGGTTACAAGAAAAATGTTTGCGCCCGCCCCACAGGGGCTGGCGCATAACCTTGATTAATGTGCTTTTTGTTTTATTTAAAATGTTGTTATGCGCCCGTAGCTCAATTGGATAGAGCGTTGGCCTCCGGAGCCGAAGGTTGCTGGTTCGACCCCAGTCGGGCGCATTTTAGTTTTCAGCTGAAAGCGAATGATGAACAAAAAAATCACGGTTTTTGGAAGCGGCGCGGTTCCCAAAGATTCTGAAGAATGGAAGATCGCCTACCGGATCGGTCAATTACTTGCCCAAAAAGGTTTTATTGTGGTTAATGGGGGTTATGGTGGAAGTATGGAAGCTGCTCACCAAGGCGCGAAAGAAGCCGGCGGAACAACCATCGGCATTACGACGGATCAATTTGCAGGTTCCACAAAAAATAAATTTGTAGATGACGAAATCCGGATGACAAGATGGTGCGAAAGATTGCATAGGCTGGCTGAAGTTGGAGATGGTTTTATTGTGCTAAACGGAGGAACGGGAACATTGACTGAATTAATGGTGGTGTTGGAAATGCAAAATAAGCGCATGCATTTAAAACCGGTTGTGATTCTCGGGAGCGAAATCAAAAAGTTTTTGCAGAACGTATTAAAAAGTCCGAATTTTTTTCTTCCACCTTTGGTTTGCACGGTAGACTCTCCCGAAGACGCCGTTCAGTATTTAGAAGGCGAAATATTCCAGTGAATGGCAGGTTGTTTGAGTGAAACTTTCCGATTTTGATTATGAACTTCCCAAGGAATTAATTGCGCAGCAGGCGTTGTCTGAAAGAACGGAAGCGCGATTACTGATTTTAGACCGGAAAACCCAAACGCTTGAGCATCGTATATTTCGTGATTTGCTTGATTATTTCCGGCCGGGAGACGTGCTCGTTTTAAATGATACCCGCGTTCTTCATGCCAGACTTTTTGCGAAAAAGAAAACCGGCGGGAAAGTGGAAATTTTGTTGCTGAAGCAGGTTGATTTCTCCAACGGTACCGGTTCTGAGGGGGACACGTTTCAGGGATTAAAAAAGCCGGAAAACAGAGAAACATGTCCCCCTCAGAACCGGTACCGGAGCGTTTGGCAGGCGCTCATTCGGCCGTCGCGGCGCGTCAAAATTAACGAAGAACTTTTTTTTGCGGACGAGCCGAATCTTGTTGCGCGGGTATTAGATGAAGGCGATCCTGAAACAGGGACTCGGCGAATTGAGTTTCAGTGTGATCAGAATTTTGAAACCGTTCTTTCCCGTGTCGGCCGGGTGCCGTTGCCGCCCTATATCAGTCGCGAAGATGTTCCTATAGACCGGGAACTTTATCAGACTGTTTTTGCAAAGTGTCCCGGGGCGGTTGCGTCGCCGACCGCAGGACTTCATTTTGATCAAGCGATGCTGACCGCTTTACGCGCAAAAGGAGTCCAAATTGTTTTTGTTACTTTACATGTGGGCTACGGAACGTTTCAGCCCGTTCAGGATGAAACGTTGAAAAGCCATCGAATGCATGAAGAATTTTACGATATTTCCGAGGGAGCTGCTGTTTTGATTAACCAAGCAAAAAAAGAAGGCCGCCGGGTTGTCGCTTGTGGGACAACAGTTGTCCGGACGCTTGAGACCGTTGCTTCAAATTCTGTGAACCCCTCACCCTCCCCTCTCCCCTGCGGGGAGAGGGATGGGGTGAGGGGCCATTCCCCTATAATTCGGGCGGGACAGGGAAATACAAAACTTTTTATTTATCCGCCGTTCCGGTTTAAAATGGTGGATGCGATGATTACGAACTTTCATTTTCCGCGGACGACGCTTCTCATGCTGGTGGGCGCATTTTGCGGCTATGAATTGATGATGAAAGCGTATCAGGAAGCGATTCGCGAGAAATACCGGTTTTATTCTTATGGCGATGCGATGATGATTTTTTAGGAATAAACGCGGCTATAAAATATGTCCAAAACATTTGAATTAATCAAAAAAGATTCCGAAACGAATGCCCGGCTCGGCCGGGTGCATACGGCGCATGGCACTATCGAAACCCCTGTTTTCATGCCGGTCGGGACGCAGGGCTCGGTGAAAACGCTTACGCCAAAAGAGCTCGAAGAAGTCGGAGCCGAGATTATTTTAGGAAATGCGTATCATCTTTACATACGGCCGGGAATCGATATAATCAGGGAAATCGGGGGCCTTCATGAGTTTGTTTCATGGAGAAAGCCGATCCTGACGGATTCGGGCGGTTATCAGGTTTTTTCGCTTTCGCGACTCCGGAAAATAACAGATGAAGGAGTTACTTTCCATTCGCATTTTGACGGCCGCGAAATTTTTTTGACGCCTGAAGAAGTGATCAAAGCCGAAGAACGTTTGGGTTCCGATATTGCCATGATTTTTGACGTTTGTCCGCCGCATGGCGCGGGCCGGCCGGAAGTTGAGCTCGCAGTGCGCCGGACTTATGATTGGGCGAAACGAGGGAAAGCAGCGCACCATAAAAATGATCAATTGCTCTTTGGAATTATCCAGGGGGGTCGTTTCCCTGATTTAAGGCGGGAATCTTTGAGCCAGATGTGTGAAATTGATTTCCCCGGATATGCCGTCGGCGGTGTGAGTGTCGGTGAATCGCGCGAAGAAATGGGTGAAGTGGTTTATCCGCTTGCGCGATTAATGCCGGAAGATAAGCCCCGGTATCTCATGGGCGTCGGAACACCGATTGACTTTTTCTGGGCGATCGAAGCCGGAATGGATATGTTCGATTGCGTAACCCCGACGCGGTATGCGCGCAATGGTTGCGCATTTACGCGAGCCGGGAAAATTGTGGTCCGGAACAGTGAATACGCAAAAGATAAATCACCGCTGGATCCGAAATGTCTGTGTTACACATGCCGGAATTTTTCGCGCGCGTATCTCAGGCATTTATTCAATTGTGAAGAGATCCTGGGGCCCCGGCTTGTGACCTATCATAATGTGTTTTTTTTCGTGTCGCTTGTGAAAGAAATCCGGGAAGCGATTCGGAACGAGAAATTTTTGAAATTTAAAAATGAATTTTTATCAAATTATGACGAAAATTTACGTTGAGGATAGAGTGAGAATGTCATCCCCGCGTCCACCTAACAAACTGGAGGATCCGCCGTTCTGTTGGGCGGAAAAGCGGGGAACCACAGATACCAATAGATTCCCGCTAAAGATACGGCGGAGCAGTGCTGCTTCGCTGCATGCGGGGATGACATTCAGTTCTGGCCGAAGCGGATAATTTTTAACCGAAGAAGGAGTTGTGTAACATGAATCCAGCAGCACAGTCAGGAAATCCGATTATGGCATTTATGCCGATCATTTTAATGTTTATTGTTTTCTATTTTCTATTGATCCGACCGCAGCAAAAAAGGCAAAAGGCGCATACGGAAATGCTCAAGAATTTGAAGCGCGGCGACAAGGTGGTGACGACCGGCGGGATTCTCGGAATCGTTCAGACGCTTCAGGATGATTATGTGGTTTTAAAAGTGGGAGATCAAAATACTAAACTTGAAGTTTTACGCAGCGCCATTCAAGAAGTGAGGAAATAACGTCATGGATAAATATTTCAAATGGAAAGCGATTCTTGCCTTAGCGGTCATTGGTTTTTCAATTTATTTCGCTTATCCTCCGCAGGAAAAAATTCATCTCGGCCTTGATTTAAAAGGCGGAATGCATATTTTGCTAAAAGTTGAAACGGCCAAGCTTGAAGAAAAAGACCGGGCGGGCGCGGTCGAACGTGCAGTTGAGATTATCAAAAACCGTATTGATCAGTTCGGTGTGAGAGAACCAATGATTACAAAACAAGGGAAAGACGAAATTGTTGTTCAGCTTCCCGGCATGACGGAGCAAGAGCGTGCGCGTGAGATTGTCTCCCAGACGGCACATTTGGAATTCAAGCTCGTAAGTGATAAAGAAGATGTGATTAAGGAAGCTCTTGCCGGCAAAGTGCCCGAAGGGTATGAAGTGAAGGAAATTAAAGAAGACGATCAAATTGCGGATACGATTGTTCTGGAAACAGAACCCATTATGGCAGGCGATAAGTTGACGAATGCAAGCGTCGGTTTCGATAGTTACGGACAAGCGGTCGTTGAATTTCAACTCGATAAAGACGGTGCAAAAATTTTCGATGCGGCAACCTTTAAAAATATCGGCCGGAAATTGGCGATTATATTGGACGGAAAGGTGCATTCAGCGCCTGTGATCCGTGACCGGATTCCGAATGGCCGCGGCCAGATTTCAGGCAGTTTTACCGTTCAGCAGGCAAGTGATCTTGCTCTTGTATTGAGAGCCGGTGCGCTTCCCGCACCCGTCACGATTGTTGAGGAACGGACAGTGGGGCCAACGCTTGGACAAGATTCGATCCGGAACGGTATTTATGCGTCAATCGGTGGCGCGGCACTTGTGGTTTTATTTATGGTTTTTTATTATTTGGTTCCCGGTATTATTTCAGGGATTGCGGTTGTTTTAAATTTGGTGATTTTGTTTGGAGTGATGGCGAAAGCGGGGGCATCTCTGACTTTACCCGGTATTGCGGGTTTGATTTTAACAATGGGTATGGCTGTTGACGCAAACGTTTTGATCAATGAACGAATGCGCGAAGAAATGAAATTGGGAAAAGCCATTCGATCTGTGATTGCTGCCGGGTATCATAAAGCATTCAGTGCTATTCTGGATTCGAATGTGACGACCATTCTTTCAGCCATGGTACTTCTATATTTCGGATCAGGACCGGTGCGGGGTTTTGCGATAACTTTAACCATCGGTTTGATTGCCAGCATGTTTACTTCCTTATTTATCACTCGTTTAATTTTCGATTATTTTACACGAGACCGGAAACAAGTCAGTTTGAAGATGGTCAATTTATTTCCCGGACAACTTAAAATTGATTGGATGAAGTTGAGCAAAATGGCACTCATCATATCAGCTATTATGGTTATCGTTTCGGGAGTTGCGATAGCGACTAAAGCAAAAGCCCGCCTTGGAATCGACTTTACGGGCGGGACCGTTGAGGAAATTCATTTGAATCAGACAATCGATCTCGGGAAAATCCGAAGTGCACTATCAAAAGCGGGCCTTGATAACGCTTCTTTACAGAATTACGGGCCGGCCAAAGATAATAATATTCTCATCCGGACAAAAGAAGAAAGCAAAGCGGCCATTCAAAAGGCTTTAGAAGGATTGCTTGGGAAAGACAAGTTTGTTCTCCGGCGTTCTGAATATCTTGGGCCTGCGGCCGGGAGCGAAATGCTTACCAAAGCGTTTCGAGTGGTGATGGTATCCCTTCTTGCAATTTTGGCATATGTCTGGTGGCGGTTTAATTTCACCTATGCCGTTTGTGCGGTGATTGCGTTAGCTCACGATTCCCTGATCGGCTTGGGCGCTTTGGTATTGGTTGGTCGAGAAATTTCTCTTCCGATCATTGCCGCCATTTTGACGATTATCGGTTATTCGGTGAACGACACAATCGTTTTATATGACCGAATCCGGGAAAATTCAAAAATATTCAGGAAAGAGACATTCTATAACATTGCCAACATGAGCATGAACCAGGTGTTTTCGAGAACGATTATTACCTCATTCACGGTGATTTTAGTCTTGCTCTCTTTGTATCTGTTTGGCGGCCAGGCATTAAATGATTTTGCTTTTATTATGCTGGTGGGCAGCTTTGTCGGTGTTTACTCGACAATTTTTATCGCCACAGCACTCATTTTGCGTTGGACGAAGAAATAATATTTTTCGATTGTAATTACCGTTGTAAAGGATAAATCATTTTAATGACAACCATTTGGGAAGTTTCCGAGATTCCGGATCAAATGGAGATTGCGGAGCTTCCGTATTCTCCTTTAATTCAAAAACTTCTTTTCCTTCGCGGGCTTAAAGATCCGGCGGCCATTCAAAAGTTCCTGTTCCCGTCCATTGCGGACCTCCACGATCCTTTTCTACTGAAAGGCATGCAAAAAGTCATGCGGCGGATTCTTGCGGCCGTTGACAAGGGCGAAAAAATCATGATTCACGGGGATTACGACGCGGACGGGATTACCGGAACGGCGATCATGAGTCAGGTGCTCAAAAAACTCCGTGCACAGTTTACTGCTTTTCTGCCGAACCGGTTGCAGGACGGTTATGGTGTGAGTTTGGACGCTATCCATGAAGCGAAAAAACAAGGGGTGACCTTATTCATTACCGTTGATTGCGGTGTGACGGCCCATGAACAGATTAAAGCGGCCAATGAATCCGGAATGGATGTTATTGTGATCGATCACCATCAAATTCACGGAGAAGAACTGCCCACGGCTTATGAGATTATTAATCCGAACCGCGCTGACTGCGAATATCCGTATAAAGAGTTGAGCGCGGCAGGGCTTGTCTTTAAATTGGCGCAGGCACTTCTCGGAAAAGGCGGTCTCGAATATCTTGATTTAGCGGCGCTCTCAACGGTTTGTGATGTTGCCCCACTTTCCGGAGAGAACCGGGTGATTGTTGCGTGCGGACTTGAACTTTTGGGCAAACGCAAACAGCTTGGTCTCCGCAAATTATCTGAAGCGGCTAATTTGAAGCGGCCAAAATTTTTAGCAAGTGACTTGGGCTATGTTCTCGGTCCGCGAATCAATGCGTCGGGACGGATGGGTGCGGCGGATACGGCGCTCAAGTTGCTGGTGACGGATGATTCGGCCGAAGCTGAGAAATTGGCCGGTATTCTGGATTCCGAAAATAAAGCGCGTCAGCAGGAAGAACGTTTACTGCTCCGGCAGGCGCTTCAAAAAGTAGAACAGGAAATTAATTTTAACCGCGATCGCGTGATTGTCCTCGGCGCGGAGGGATGGCATGAAGGTGTGATCGGAATTATTGCGCAGCGGCTTGTTGAAAAATTTTCAAGACCCGCGCTTGTGATTTCATTTGATGGAGACTCCGGGAAGGGGAGTGCCCGGTCGATTAAAGGATTTCATTTGATGGAAGGTTTGGAATATTGTTCGGATTGTATTGAGCAGTATGGCGGCCATGAACTTGCCGGCGGTTTTACGATTAAGAAAGAAAAATACCAGGCGCTCAGAAAAAAAATGAATGAATTTGCGCACACAAAATCTCCGGAAATATTTTTGAAATCCATCCGCGTCGATTGCGAAATTGAATTGGAAGATTTGTCTTCTCAATTTATTCATGAGTTGAGTCTCTTCGAACCTTTTGGCGCAGGAAATCCAAAGCCGGTTTTTTTGACCCGTGGCGTCAAAACGAAACGGCCGCCGGAATTAGACCGCAGATGGGGAAACGTAGAAACCGAAACTTACCGGTGGTGGGTGACGGACGGAAAGTTGACTTATGAAGCGGTTTGGCGGTCGAGAAGCCAGGAATTCATATTTCCCGCGACAGAACAATATACGCTGATTTACTCTCCAAAAGTGGCAACTTTCAACGGAGAAACCCGCTTAGTCTTAGAAGTCCGTGATTTGAAGTCGGAATAACGTTTACAAAAAAAGGGGACAGGTTCTGTTTCAATTAAACCAGAACCTGTCCCCTTTTTTTATGCAGTTGGCACGTGAACACAAAAAACGGGGACAGGCAATGGTTCGATATGAGTTATATGCTTGTCCCCGTTTTGTTTACTTTAAGGCGTAAATCAAGCTGCTTTTTTAACTTTACCAGCCTGAATGCAAGATGCGCAAACCATAATTCTCTTATGGGTGCCATTTTCGATAATGGCTCTTACGCGCTGAAGATTGGGTAGAAACCGGCGTCTTGTAATACCGGTCGTCTTCTTACCGATTCCGCCTGTTTTCTTCGCTAAACCGCGGCGAGAAATAGACTTGCCGACAATAGGTCGTTTACCGCAATAGTAACAAATTTTCATTTCAGGACTCCTTTTCCCATGTAAAGGTTATGAATTATATAGGGATGCATTAAAAAAACAATCATTTTCTTAATAATTTCAGGAATAAATTCTTGCAATCAAAATAGTGCCCCAATATAATAACTCCCTTCGTTTTTATAAAAGTTTTATTAACTACATTTCAAACATATCTACCTAAAAAGGAGGATGACATGGCAAGGACAGACACAGTAGCGGCTAAACCTAAGTCAGCCAGTAAGAGTCAGTTAGAAAAAGATATTAAATTCGAGTTTTATGCACCGCTGGCGAAAAGTGTAAGAATCGGCGGTGATTTCAATAAATGGAATCCGTCGAAAACGGTTCTTGAGAAAAAGAGTGACGGACGCTGGATCACGACACTCAGTTTAAAAGGCGGCCGTTATGAATATCGTTATCAGGTTGATGGGAATTGGGAGAATGATCAGCGACAGGTCAAGTTAGTTCCAAATGCCTATGGTTCTTGGAATTGCGTTTTAGAAGTCCAATAAGGCATATTTGTGGACGTTGTTTTTGTTGCATCCGAAATGTACCCGTTTGCAAAAACGGGCGGGCTTGCTGATGTCGTAGGGGTTCTTCCGGAAGAGATTGCCAGATTAGGCCACCGCGTTTCCGTATTCTTGCCTTTCTACAAAAAAACCAAACGCCAGAATTTTCTGCTCGAAACAGTTCTTGAAGAAGTTCCGGTGCCGGTCGGGGCAGAAGAAGAGGTCGCGAAAGTTTTGTCCTGCTGGCACGGGCATGTGAATGTGTTTTTTATCATGCACACGCCTTTTTTTGAAAGAGATGAACTCTACGGAACGCCGTTAGGGGACTACCCGGATAATGATCAACGGTTTTCATTTTTTCAGCGCGCCGTCATTGAAGTGCTGAAGCGAACGAAGCTGAAGCCGGATATTATTCATTGCCACGATTGGCAAACGGGAATTATTCCGGCCCTGCTCAAAACCGTGTATCGGGGAGATCCCTTCTTTAAAAAAACGAAATCAGTATTTACGATCCACAACCTGGGATTTCAGGGAAATTTTCCGCCGGATTCATTGCCGCTTACGGGGCTTTCATGGGAAGAATTCCGTTATCAGAGAATTGAGTTTTATGGAAAGGCGAGTTTCCTCAAAGCGGGGATTGCTTATTCGGACGCGATTACAACTGTGAGTAAACGATATTCCGAAGAAATTCAGACAAAAGAATTAGGCTGCGGGATGGAATCGGTGCTCGCATTCCGAAAAGCCGATCTGCACGGGATTATCAACGGAATCAACCCGGACGATTGGGATCCGAAGAAAGATACCGACATTCCGCATAATTTCAGCGTGAAAAGCCTGAAAAAGAAAAACGATTGCAAAATTTCGCTACAAAAAATAAATCAATTGGAAATTGATACCACGATTCCTTTGCTTGGTTTTATAGGCGAGTTGACGGAACGAAAAGGTTTAGATCTTTTGTTACCGGTGATTGACCGGATAGCGCACGAAGGGTGGCAGCTCGTGGTGCTCGGAACCGGTGAAGACCGGTACCACGGAACCCTGCGGGATTTGGCGAAAAAATATCCGAAAAATTTGGGAATTAATATTACGTATGACGCAAAATTAGCCAAACAAATTTTTGCCGGCTGCGACATCATTTTAAAACCATCGAAGTTTGAGCCAAGCGGTTTGAGCCAAATCGTAGCGCTTCGATATGGTGCGGTCCCGGTTGTCCGGTCAACCGGTGGGCTTTCGGACACGATTAAGGAATTCGCGCCCGTTTCCGGCGAAGGAAATGGTTTTGTGTTCTTCAATTATCGGGAAGACGAATTTGGGAAAGCGATCAAACGAGCTGTGGATTTGTTTCAAAAAGATAAAATGGCGTGGACGAAGCTGATGACGAACGGAATGACTTCTGATTTTACTTGGGCAAGTTCGGCCAAGCAGTATGCGGAGTTGTATCAAAAGATTGAGAAGAAACCTTTAGTGGCGTAAAGGCATTAATTTTAACGACTGCTTCTCGCAACCTTCCATGGAAGTGTCATCCCCGCGAAAGCGGGGATCCAGCAGAATAAAATGGATTCCCGCTAAAAACATGCGGGAATGACAAATTAAAGTGGTGTTGAGATTGTTTTTACATAATATTTTAAAAGCGAGCGATCAAGTGGATCATAAAATACTCATTCTTCCCGGCGATGGAATCGGGAAGGAAATTATGGCTGAAGCCAGAAAAGTGATCGATCGGATTGCCGGGCTGGGCCATTTCCGATTTGTATCCGAAGAAGCGATGATTGGCGGATGTTCGATTGACCGGCATGGGGTTCCCGTTTGTGATGACGTTCTCAAGAGGGCAAAAGAATCAGACGCGATTTTATTAGGTGCGGTCGGCGGGCCCAAATGGGATCAAGTGGAATACAAACTTCGTCCGGAACAAGCATTATTGAGGCTGAGGGGAGAACTCGGGCTTTATGCAAATTTGCGGCCAGCTGTGGTCGATCCGAGCCTCATGGATTCATCTACGTTAAAGCGTGACGTGATTGAAGGAGTGGATTTGTTGATTGTCCGTGAACTTGCCGGCGGAATTTATTTCGGAAAGCCGAAAGGAATTGAAAAAAATCCGGATGAAAGGGAGTAGGTAAGATGAAAAAGAAAAAGGCATACAATGTGGCGGTGGTCGGTGCGAAAGGCGCTGTCGGCCATGAAATGATTCGAATTTTGGAAGAACGGAAATTCCCGGTGAAAGAATTTCGTCTGTTTGGCTCAGCACGTTCAGCCGGCCAGACAGTGAAGTTCCGGGGCGAAAATTATACGATTCGTGAACTCAAATTTTGCAAAGAAGAATTCAAAGGAATTGATATCATTCTCTCGAGCCCGGGCGCATCGATCAGCAAAAAATTTGCTCCCTTTGCATTGGAAGCGGGCGCGGTAATTGTCGATAATACGAGTGCTTTCCGCATGGACCCGAAAGTCCCTCTGGTGGTGCCGGAAATTAACGGGAAAGAAATCAAGAAACACAGAGGCATTATCGCAAACCCGAATTGTTCGGCGATTATTATGCTTATGGCGGTTGCACCGCTCCACAAAAAGAACCGTGTCAGGCGTCTCATCTGTTCGACTTATCAATCGGTGAGTGGTGCGGGTGCGAAGGCGATGGAAGAACTGAAAGACCAGACGGCAGAATATTTAAAACAATGGAATGTGCCGGACTCGGAAAAAAAATTGACGAAAAAAGTTTTTTCGCATCAAATCGCTTTCAACCTGTTCTCGCACAACGCGAGCATTGAAGAAAACGGCTACAACGGGGAAGAGTTGAAGATGATTGCCGAATCGCGGAAAATTCTCGGGGATTCAAAAATGCGCATGACAACCACCTGCATCCGTGTGCCTGTTTTTAGAGCGCATTCCGAAACGATTTATCTCGAATTTGAAAAGAAAATGTCCGTTGAGGAAGCGCGCGCGATTTTGGGGAAAGCGCCGGGCGTGAAATTGGTGGATGACCGGAAGACAAATTACTTTCCGATGCCCATTGAAGCGAGCGGAAAAGATAATGTGCTTGTCGGACGGATTCGGGAAGACTTATCTGCGAAAAACAGCCTCGCGCTTTTCGTGGCCGGTGACCAGCTCCGGAAAGGTGCGGCGCTTAATGCGGTTCAGATTGCGGAAGTGTTGATTGCATAGTTTCGAGTTTATAGTTTCGGGTTTCGAGTTAAAATGTAGTTATGTTTATATGTGTGCAGCTGAAGATATTTCGAATAGGTACGTTCGCGTTGAATAACGGTCAACTCGAAACTAAGAACTCGGAACTCAAAACTTAATATGCGCAACATTAAACTCACTCTCGAATACGACGGCACGGATTTTTATGGGTTTCAAACCCAGCCTCACCATCGGACGGTTCAGGAAGAACTTGAAACGGCCCTTCGAAAATTATTTCAAAAAAGAATCATCGCGATGGGTTCCGGCCGCACCGATTCAGGAGTCCACGCCGAAGCTCAAGTGGCCAGTTTTAAAGTGGATTCGGATTTGACCCTCCGGAAAATTCAACTCGGCCTTAATCATTACCTTCTCCACGATTTAAGCATCATCGCAATTGAAGAAGTTAAACCGGAGTTCCACGCGCAATTTTCAGCGAAATGGAAAACTTATGAATACAAAATTTGGAATTCACAGGTTCGTTCGCCGCTCTTCAGGCGCTGGGCGTGTCAATTTCCGTACAAACTTGACTTTGTCGCGATGAAGCGGGCCGCCAAACTTTTTCTTGGAACGCATGATTTTCGGGCGTTTGAATCGAGCGGCAGCCGCCGTAAAAGCGCCGTTCGAACCATTCGAAAATGTTCCGCCCAAAAAAGGAGAGATTTGATTACGTTTACGGTCGAATCGAACGGTTTTCTCTATAAAATGGTCCGGTCGATTGTCGGAACACTGCTTGCAGTCGGCCGCGGTAAATTAAAAATTGCGGATGTTAAAAAGATTTTCAGTACCCAAAATAGGAAATTGGTTGGTCAGATTGTTCCCGCCCACGGGTTGGTGTTGAAAGAGGTTCTCTACTAGTGACTATTTAGCCGTTTGAAGTCTGCTGTTCCCGCAATCAGACGCCTCCCCGCTCGGACAGTGTAAAAAGCTATACAGTGAGACCTCACCGCTTTTTCCAAACTTCCGCCACAAAGCTTCGGCGGATCCGCCGCGTTGTGTGGAGGATGCGGATGAGACGTCTGCTTGCGAATTAAAGGGGACATGCAGCTGAACCAATTTGAGCAAGCTGCGTGTCCCCTTTAATTATGAAGAGCAGCGAAGCGGAGGCTTTCTGCCTCTCCTTTTAACTTCAATCAGCTAAGATAGTGTCTATTTAGCGTTTTGAAGTGGTGAACACGCCAGTTCGTGTCATGCCCGCATGCTTCCCTTGGGAAAGAAAGGGCCGGCCCCAGCTT
>Ga0156235_115_pt1 | contig 17182 bp, 16 predicted proteins | sample RifCSPlowO2_12_FD_107882 | JGI IMG/M metagenome (GOLD analysis project Ga0156235, IMG submission 107882) | Omnitrophica bacterium RIFCSPLOWO2_12_FULL_44_17 | reverse complement strand
GCCGAACCCTTGGGACCTTCTCCAGCCCCAGGATGTGATGAGCCGACATCGAGGTGCCAAACCTCCCCGTCGATGTGAACTCTTGGGGGAGATAAGCCTGTTATCCCCGGCGTACCTTTTGTCCGATGAGCGATGGCGATTCCAAATTCTACCACCGGATCACTAACTCCTGCTTTCGCATCTGCTCGACTTGTGGGTCTCGCAGTTAAGCTGGCTATTTGGGTTTGCCCTTACCGTGCGATTGCCAACCGCACTAAGCCAACCTTTGAACGCCTCCGTTACTCTTTGGGAGGCGACCGCCCCAGTCAAACTGCCCGGCTGGCACTGTTCCCCACCTGGCTTCACAGGTTAAGGTTAGCATTCTAGTTTTGTTAGACCGGTATTCCACTGATGACTCCAGCGAAGCTAGCGCCTCGCTTTCATAGTCTCCCGGCTAAGCTCTACAAACATAACCAAAATGCAATACCAGCTTACAGTAAAGGTGCACGGGGTCTTTTCGTCTAGTTGCGGGATCGCGGCATCTTCACCGCTACTACAATTTCACCGAGTTACTCGCCGAGACAGCGGCCAGATCGTTACATGATTCGTGCAGGTCGGAACTTACCCGACAAGGAATTTCGCTACCTTAGGACCGTTATAGTTACGGCCGCCGTTTACCGGGGCTTAACTTCGGCGCTTCTCCCTTACGGGATGACGCCTCCGCTTGACCTTCCGGCACCGGGCACATGTCACGCCCTATACGTCGTCTTCTTGACTTAGCAGAGCGCTGTGTTTTTGTTAAACAGTCGCCTGGCCCAATTCACTGCGACCTTTTTGGGCTCCCCTGTACGGTTCACCCTACTCAGGCACCCCTTATACCGAAGGTACGGGGCTATTTTGCCTAGTTCCTTAGCGAGGATTAACTCGAGCGCCTTAGGATTCTCACCCTTCCCACGTGTGTCCGTTTACGGTACGGTCACTGACATTACTCACGCAATTGGCTTTTCTCGGCAGCGTGGCGTTAGCAAGTTCGCTCTTCCCGTAGGTTGAGCTCCCTAACCCCTCTCACCGCACCCTTACGGATGCAGCTACAGGCTTGGACGCACACATCCAATCGTGCGATTGCCTAGCCTTCTGCGCACCTACTGCATTGATAACGCAACATCAATGGTGCAGGAATATTTAACCTGCTGTCCATCATCTACGCCTCTCCGGCCTCGACTTAGGACCGACTAACCCCGGGCGGATTAACCTTCCCCGGGAAACCTTGGGTTTATGGCGAACAGGTTTTTCACCTGTTTTATCGCTACTCATTCCGGCATAATCTCTTCCTTTCGGTCCACGGATCCTTGTCGGTTCCGCTTCAATCCAGAAGGAATGCTCCTCTACCACGCAAGTTGCTCCGAAGAGAACTTACATCCGTAGCTTCGGTAATAGGCTTGAGCCCCGATCATTTTCGGTGCAGGATTTCTTGACTGGTGAGCTGTTACGCACTCTTTAAATGGTGGCTGCCTCTAAGCCAACATCCCAGTTGTCTGAGAATTCCTACATCCTTTACCACTTAGCCTATATTTAGGGACCTTAGCTGACGGTCTGGGCTTTTCCCCTTTCGACAATGAAGCTTAGCCCCCACTGTCTGATTCCAGCGATTACACAAGCGGCATTCAGAGTTTCATTGGGTTCGGTAAACGGGTAAGTTCCCTAGCCCATTGAGTACTTTACCTCCGCTTGCTACTACGCCAGACCATCCCTAAAGATGTTTCGAGGAGAACCAGCTATTACGGTGTTTGATAAGCCTTTCACCCCTAACCACAACTCATCCAAGCAGTTTTCAACCTACACTAGTTCGGACCTCCACGTGGTTTTACCCACGCTTCATCCTGGTCATGGTTAGCTCACACCGATTCGGGTCTATTCCATGAGACTAAACGCCCTATTCAGACTCGCTTTCGCTACGGCTCCTCCCGTCGCCGGGATTAACCTTGCCGCATGGAATAACTCGCCGGATCATTATGCAAAAGGCACTGCAGTCAGGCATTCACTCTTGCGAGTGCATAGCCCTCCTACCGCCTGTAAGCCTGTTGGTTTCAGGTTCTATTTCACTCCCCTAACAGGGGTTCTTTTCAATTTTCCCTCACGGTACTTTGTTCACTATCGGTCGCTTGCTTGTATTTAGTCTTAGGAACTGGTTTTCCCTGATTCCTGCTTGGTTTCACTTATCAAGCAGTACTTGGGTAAAAAGCAAAAAAGGAAATATTCTTTTCGTCTACTGGACTATCACCATCTTTGGCAGGTCGTTCCAGACCCTTCGACTAAAAATATTTGCATCTTCCTCTCTCGGTTCGGACCGAGAACGCTTCCACCCACGACACCCCCAATACAACGCTCCGAAGCTTGGCATATTGGAGGTTTAGACTCTTCCCTTTTCGCTCGCCGCTACTAGGGGAATCGAATTTCTTTCTGTTCCTGGGGTTACTAAGATGTTTCAATTCACCCCGTCTCGCTTCGTAATCCTATGTATTCAGATTACGATTACTGCTTCACAGCAGTAGGGTTGCCCCATTCGGACATCACGGGATCAAAGGTTGTTTGCACCTCCCCCGCGCTTATCGCAGCTTACCACGTCCTTCATCGCCATCAAGCGCCAAATCATCCACCAACGGCTCTTAGTAGCTTGACTAAAAATCTAATATTTAATTGTAGATCCCCATCATTTCTGATGGAGATACCCTTTTGGCACTACAGCTTGTCAAAGAACAAATACTACTTAAATCAAAAATATGATTCCAAAAATAAAATCAAAAAATGATTAAAACGCACCCGAAAAGAAAAACTCCGGATTTAATATCGGCTTTTGCGGAACAAGAAACGTCCCGATTTCATAAACACCAACCGCGGCTCTCGCGACCATATGTCCGATCCCTTTTACAAAACCGGCTGTCACCGCCTGAGGAATGGTTCCTTCCCGGAAATCTTTTCGAATCCAGACCGCTAATTCTGCCGGACAAAACAGGACGTCGTGAACGCCTCTTCCTAATTTATGCAAAGAACGGTCAAAATAACTTTCAGATTGCTGAACAACTACTTCTTGTGCGAATGAAACAGAATTAAACACAACCACACTCAACAATAAAATAATAATTATGAATGCCGTATTTTTTTTCATATTCATGATCCTGGTTAATTTGTTAATCATTCGCCTAACGCAAAACTTTGGAGGTGAGGGGAGTTGAACCCCTGACCTTCTGCGTGCAAAGCAGACGCTCTCCCAACTGAGCTACACCCCCGTGATTTTGAAATTCGAAATTCTAAATTCAAAATTCGAATATAAATATATTTGAATTTGAATCAACACCATTATCTTCCTCAATCAGGGGCTATAGCTTTATATTGAAAATCTTCGAATTTCGATATTCGGATTTCTATATTTCACTTTACTGGTGGGCCCAAGTGGGCTCGAACCACTGACACCCGCGTTATCAACACGGTGCTCTACCAACTGAGCTATGGGCCCAATCATGTGATTAATGCCACCAGACGGCCAATAGAGAATTAACGATCACCACCACTTGGCCACAGCAAATGAATTTGTCTATCAATCAAAAAAATAAAAAAATGGAATGTGCGGAAACCTCCATCAATTGTTGTGACTTTATGGAATTTAGAACTGGTTTTAACACCATTTCTACTTTCCTTAAGTGCACCTTAGAAAGGAGGTGATCCAGCCTCTCCTTCCGGAAAGGCTACCTTGTTACGACTTAGTGCTCCTCACCAGTTTTACCTTCGCAGTCATCCTCCTTGCGGTTGGATTAACTACTTCGGGTACTCCCGGCTCGGATCACTTGACGGGCGGTGTGTACAAGACCCGGGAACGTATTCATCCCGTCGTGTCTGATACGGGATTACTAACGATTCCAGCTTCACGAAGGCGAATTGCAGCCTTCGATCCGAACTGAGACCGGCTTTTTGGGATTAGCTCCACCTCGCGGTTTGGCAACCCTTTGTACCGGCCATTGTAGCACGTGTGTAGCCCCAGGCGTAAGGGCCGTACTGACTTGACGTCGTCCCCACCTTCCTCCTGCTTATCGCAGGCGGTCTCCTTAGAGTGCCCACCTTTCGTGCTGGCAACTAAGAATAGGGGTTGCGCTCGTTGCGGGACTTAACCCAACATCTCACGACACGAGCTGACGACAGCCATGCAACACCTGTGCACCAGTCCTTGAGGGAAGGTCCTACTTTCATAGGACTTTCTAGTGCATGTCAAGCCTGGGTAAGGTTCCACGCGTATCGTCGTATTAAACCACATGCTCCACCGTTTGTGCGGGTCCCCGTCAATTTCTTTGAGTTTCAGCCTTGCGACTGTACTCCCCAGGTGGTTCACTTAATGCGTTAGCGTCGGCACTGACCTCGTCGAAACGAGACCAACACCTAGTGAACATAGTTTACTGCGTGGACTACCGGGGTATCTAATCCCGTTTGCTCCCCACGCCTTCGTGCCCTCAGCGTCAGTTGTGGGCCAGTGAAGCGCCTTCGCTACAGGTGTTCTTCCCGATCTCTGCAGATTTCACCCTTACACCGGGAATTCCCTTCACCTCTCCCATACTCTAGCCTGGAAGTTTCAAATGCAGTTCTACGGTTAAGCCGCAGGATTTCACATCTGACTTTCCAAACCGCCTACGCACCCTTTACACCCAATAAATCCGAACAACGCTAGCCACCTCTGTATTACCGCGGCTGCTGGCACAGAGTTAGCCGTGGCTTCCTCTCTTGGTACCGTCAAGTACAGGAACTATTAGCTCCAGTAGTGTTCGTCCCAAGTGACAGCAGTTTACAACCCGAAGGCCTTCATCCTGCACGCGGCGTCGCTTCGTCAGGGTTTCCCCCATTGCGAAAGATTCTCGACTGCAGCCTCCCGTAGGAGTCCGGGCAGTGTCTCAGTCCCGATGTGGCTGACCACCCTCTCAGGCCAGCTACCCGTCATCGCCTTGGTGAGCCATTACCTCACCAACTAGCTGATAGGACGCGAGCTCATCCAAAAGCGATAGGCCTTACGGTCCCCATCTTTGACCTCACTCCCTTACGGGAGCGTGGTCTTATCCGGTATTAGCCCGTCTTTCGACAGGTTATCCCGATCTCTTGGGCAGATTACCCACGTGTTACTCACCCTTTCGCCACTAAGTGCTCGAAACAGCTAAGCACTCCGTTCGACTTGCATGCCTAATCCACGCCGCCAGCGTTCGTTCTGAGCCAGAATCAAACTCTCCGAATAATAGAGTTTGAGACTTTTGCGCAAAGATATTTGTTCATCACAAATATCCGACGCATACTTCTCATATTAATGACGTTGGCTTCTCGCACATTCCAAAATTTTGAGAAAGAACTGAACTACTTTCAAACTTAACTAATGCTCAATAAAAATAAAGACAAAACGACTCCATAAATTGCTTCCGTTCAAAGCAATTCCATGCGTCTGATTTACGCTTGATATTATTTTAAACGATTTTCAGATTATCAAGAGATGTATTACTATCGGCGCTCAACCGCCTTGAGTTGAGTGGGTGGTAGTATATTCACGCAGTCATCAGCTGTCAACAAATTATTAGTCTTTTTCTAAGGGAAAAAATGCTTTGGTTTTCTTATGTCTTATGAAATAAGGCGACTTAACGCAAGCCTAATAAAATCAACTGTTTATAGCGATAAAAAACCTTTTCCCTAAACGCCACCTTTTCACATGCCTTATTCAGAAGTATTGTATAAATAAGCTTTTTTGAACTATCTATTTCTAATTTTTTATAAAACCAGATCGTTTCTCGAATAAATATTTGTTCGTTTTGACCGATAATATTTCATTTAGTCGAGCCAAATTCCGCCGATATTAAAAGTGGAAAGTTTATTCTTGCTTCACTTACACCAAAAACAATGAGGGGGAAATGATCGGATTTAGAAATCGGCGAAAACATTTCTTCATCCAAAAACCGCTTCAACTTCGTTATGTCCTCTATGTCGTTGCTACTTTAACGATTGTTTCAACTTGCGCAATAATCGGAACTTACTTTGGCGTTTGGGGTTCCGTAATCAAAGCTTTTTCCGAGGAAGAAATCCGCGAAACCATTATTACCGCATCCCGAATATATGAATATGAAGAAGCCCGTCGACCGAAATCAATCATGGACAAATTTACGTTTCCGTCTATCCGTTTTTTTAAAGAAACAGAACTCCTCAGCGAACGACAGAAAGAAATCCTTAAACAAATTCTGGACGAAACACATATACGACTTGCATGGCTCAGTCTATTGCTTTTTATTTTTATTGGCTGGGGAAGTATTTATTTAACCCATAAAATCGCCGGCCCTTTATACCGCTTTTCAAAATCTTTTGAAGCCTTGGTTAATCGCGACTTAACCTTGCGAATCCGGCTTCGAAAATATGATGAAGCACAACAGGTCGCGCAACGTTTTAATGAAATGATGGCCTATCTTGACGTTAGCGTGCAAAAAATGAAACGGATCGCTGATGAATATCCAAAGGACCTCGCGATTGAAGAATTAAAAAAAGAATTGGCCAAATTCAAAACATCTTCTTAAAACCACTTGCTGACCTTGAAATTTTATACCCTTTTAAAAATATCAGCCCTTCGGATTTTATGTCTCCTTCTTGTTCTCGGTATCTCCTCTCCCGCAAACGGGTTCGACTTATCCGAGGAGGATCGAACGCTATTAAAAAAAATCGAAAAAGATTCGATCCAATATTTCATCAAAGAAACGAACCCTACGACTGGATTAACGAAAGACTCTTCGAGGGCCGGAGCCCCGGCTTCGATTGCCGCAACAGGATTCGCTCTTGCTAGTTTTGCTATCGCCGCAAACCACGGATGGATTTCCAATCAAGAAGCTTCGGAAAAAATAAAAAAGACACTCGCCACTATCAAAAAGAAAAAATGTGGTAAAAAGGGTTTTTATTATCATTTTTTAGACCCAGAAACCGGCCAACGCACATGGAATTCCGAAGTCTCATCCATTGATACCGCTTTATTTATCGCAAACGCACTTCTTGCCGCAACCTATTTTGAGCAAAGTGGTTTATCAAAACAAATTTATTCCTTATATAACCAAATTGACTGGCCGTGGATGCTAAATGGAAAAGAATTTTTCTGCCACGGCTGGAAACCTCAAGACGGATTTCTGCCGTATTATTGGGATATGTATGCCGAACATTTAATCCTGCAAGCCCTTGCGCTCGGATCAAGCACTAATCCGGTTCCCGCCAGTGTCTGGAAAGCATGGCGCCGGGAAAGTGAACTATACAATGGAAAAAAAATTATTTATTCTTACACGGGTAGTTTATTTACTTATCAATACAGTCACGCATTTATCGACTTTAGAAACCTGGAAGACCAAAACATTAATTATTTTTCGAATTCAAAACTGGCCACAATTGCCAATTGGGAATTTTCTTCGGCAAATCAAAGTCAATATAAAACCTATGAAGGAGCCTGGGGACTTTCCGCATCTTTGGGCCCCGATGGATATAAACCATACGGTGCAATGCCGGGAAATGCCATGCACGACGGTACGATTGCCGTATATGCTCCGATCAGCTCTATTATATTTACTCCTGAAGAATCGATTAGTGTCATTAAAAAAATTTACAAAACTCAATCACCAAATCTTTATGGCCCTTACGGATTCCGGGATTCCTACAATCTTGACTCAAATTGGTTTGCGAATGAATATTTAGGAATCGACCAGGGAATTATTGTATTAATGCTGGAAAATTTTCTCAATGACGGGGCTATTTGGAAACGGTTTATGAAACTTCCTCTGACTCAACGTTGGATTAAACTGGCAAATCTAAAACGGCAAGAAAATAATTCTGCGGAATGAAAATTAAAATCGATCGGATCGAAGCTATTAAAACTTTTCCTTTCCTAAAAATTTAGCCGCAAGGCGCATAGCGGTTTCTTCAATCGCTTCTTTGGTTAAGAACGTTTTATTTCTGATTTTTTCTTTTAATTCTTCAATTCTTCCGAAGTTGGGTTCTGGAATGTCCTCGATTTCTCGCTTGAACTTTTCGATATCTTTTTTGAAGTCGTCCTCTTCTTTTTTACGCATCGGCTCAACCTTTTCCCATCGCCTCCCATCCCCCAACAAGACATACTCTACATAGTCAGCCATTTCGCTCCACCACCGTTGGTTTTGATAATTAGTTTCATTGGATGTATCGCACCCAACGATATCTTTCTCTGCTATGAATATCGGCCGGAAATGGATAAACTTTAAAAAGCGGAAAGAGGATTGCTGCGTCGCATACGAGATGCGTAACGCGCAGATGGAATGATTTTTTGAGTTGCTTTTCGGTATAAAAACCCGGAAATTTTAATATTCGTTTATGATTTTCTTCATTTAAATTTCGAGTGCCACCTCGCCTGTTTTTTTCATTAAATGACCTCTCAAACGCATCACAACCTTCGTGTGAATTTGGCAGACACGCGATTCCGATACATTCAGCACTTCACCGATTTCGCGAAGGGTCAGATTCTCATAATAATAAAGAACAATCACCAGCTTCTCTTTTTCCGGCAACTGATCCACCGATTCTGCCAGCAGCTGTTTCACTTCATTTTGGTGAACATAATTAAATTGGTTTGTAATCAACGAATCTTCCACGGTTTGAAGCCTTGAAATCGGTTTATTCCCGTCATCATTCTGCCAAACCTCATCCAAAGATAAAAATGTTGTGGAATTCAGTTCGCTGTAAATTCCGTTTAAATCTTCCAAACTCATATTAAGTGATTTTGCAAGTTCATCTTCTGTCGCCAAACGACCATATTTATCCTCAAGCTCTCTTGCCTTCCTCTCGATTTCACGTGCTCGTTTCCTCAAAAGCCGCGGCGCCCAATCGAGTTTCCGTAACTCATCCATAATCGCCCCACGAATTCGTGAAACGGCATAGGTTTCAAATTTATTGCCCTGATTCACATCATATTTTTCAATCGCGTCAAAAAGACCCAGGAGGCCGTAGCTTACTAAATCATTAAACTCCACATTTGGAGGCAACCCAATGGCCACCCGCCCTGCAACATATTTCACAAGGTAAAGATATTTACGTACAATTTCTTCCCGAACTAATCGAGTTTTCCGACTTTTATATTTTTTCCATAATTTCAAGTCTTGCTCGTTCATTGCCAACCCCTTTCTTTCTAATCTTAATAATTAAAATTAATGACAACTACTTATTTTCTTTTTCTAATAATTTCTTGATTTGCTGCAGTGTATAATTCTTCGATTGAAGAACTTTAATTTTTTCAATCCGATCGAAAACACTTTCATCATAAAGGCGATGCCCGGAAGGTGTCCGCCGCGCTTCAGAGATGAGATTAGCCAAGGTGTAGTTATGGATGGTCTGCCGGGAAAGGCCGGTGTACTGCATGACTTCACCGATTTTGTATAATTTTTCACGTTTCATATCATTCCCCTGCTAACTTAGCTTGAAGATCTTGATAGAGCCGGATCGCTTTCTCATCAAATGGATTTAGCATTAAAATTTTTTGAACCGCAAAACGAGCCTGCGCTATTTTCCCTTGTTCCATGAATTGATTCACTTGCGCCCAATAAAGCTTTACCTTCGTTCGAATTTCCTCGTTATACACACTAGAAACGACTTCTGTTTCCTTCTTCCCCTCTTGTATGAGCTGCTTTTTTAAACGGTCAATCTTCCGTGACGCCTCCAAACTCCCAGGCTCTACTAAAAACACTTCTTCATATGCTTCATTTGCCTGGTCATACTTTTTTTCAAGAAAATACTCGTCTCCTTCTTTTAAAAGATTCTGGATGAGGTCCTTTTTTCCTTCTTGAGAAAGTTCTTCAATAAAAGCATTACGCCCATCGGAACCTTCTTGTGGAGAGACTGCCTCATCGGCAATTCCTTGAAAAGCTGGAAACGTCACAAGGTTTAAAATAAAAAATCCCAAAAAAAATTTTTGGGCAGTTTGGTTCCGATTATTTCGTCTTGCAAAATGAATCATAATCTATATTGATTGGTTTATATAATGTAAATTACATTTTGTAATTTACAATTTATAAACATACCGATTAATAGTCAAGCTTAATTTTACATCTTTTTTTAGTTTTTTTCGTGGACTACGACATATTGGGAGGGGCCGATAGATGGATACAAAATATAGTAGGCGTTTTAACGGGAAAAAATTGATTTCTTTTCTTTTTAAGTTCGAACTTGATGCTGTCGATAGGTCTTGTGGGGAAATTTAAAGATGACTTATCAAAAAATTTTTGACTTAAAATTCCGGAAACGGGTTCCGACCATGGAACTCAAAAACCGATACCCGAATGAACTTGCTAAAATATCCCGGATTGCCTTGCTCGAACTTCCTGTGTCAGAATTGAAGATACTGGTGAGAAAAGAAAATGAATTAAAAAGACTTTTGACCCTCAAGAAATTTTTATTCAAAAATAGTAGTGCTTAAACACCCCGCCTTCGCAACGATATCTCTCTGAAGTTAAGCTTCCTTTCGCTCTTCAAAAGCCCCCATACGACGGAATTTTTGATACCTGAAGTCTAACAATTCCTTATCCGTCATTTTACTCAACTTCTTAAGAGCGTTTTCAATCGATTCTCCTAAATTGCGGGCCGCAGATTCGAAATCGCGATGAGCTCCGCCAAGAGGTTCTTTTACAACCTCATCAATAACGCCCAAATCAAGAAGATCATTTCCCGTCAAACGAAGAACCTTAGCCGCTTCTTCAGCACGCGCATTGTCTTTCCATAAAATCGCAGCGCATCCTTCGGGAGAAATAACGGAATAATACGCATTTTCGAGCACAATAATATGATCTCCAACTCCGATTCCGAGCGCCCCACCGCTTCCTCCCTCCCCAATCACAATGACAATAATCGGAACTTTAAGCTCCGACATGGCCTGAATATTAAAAGCAATTGCTTCGGCCTGCCCGCGTTCTTCGGCGCCGATTCCCGGATAGGCGCCGGGCGTATCAATAAGCGATATAATCGGAAGAGAGAACTTTTCTGCAAGGCGCATCACGCGAATCGCCTTCCGATATCCTTCCGGATGAGCGCTCCCAAAACTTCTCATTAGATTTTCTTTTGTGTCCCGCCCTTTTTGATGCCCGACTACACAAACATTCCTCTTCCGGAACTTTGCAAACCCCGTGATAATCGCCCGGTCATCCGCAAAATGCCGGTCTCCGTGCACCTCAACAAAATTTTCCATTAGCGCTCCGATATAATCCAGCGTATAGGGCCTCAAAGGATGACGCGCTACCTGAACCCGTTGCCAAGGAGTAAGGTTCTGAAAAACTTTCCGGGTTTCCTGATCAAGTTTTTTCTTTGCACTTTTAATTTCATTTGATAAATCAATCCCCGCATCCGACCGGTTTTCCATTTCTTTGATCGTTTTCTCAAGTTCCGCAATCGGCCTTTCAAAGGATAGCAAAGAATAATAATTACCTTTATTTTGTAAATTGATTTTTGATTTTTTCATTGTTCTCACTTTGTTTGAAATTTATTTTTTTCTCAACTTCATCCGATTGACTTCATCTTTAATCAACCACCGTCACCGTTGTCTTTAAGGGAACAATATCATAAAGCTCCTCAACTTCCTCATTCCTCATCCGAACGCAACCTTTTGATGTTTGCTTCCCTATTGCTTCCGGCTCCGTCGTTCCATGAATCCCGTACTCAGGAATGGAAAACCCCATCCACCGGGTTCCCAAAACATTTTCCGGACTGTTGGGAGGAACGATCGCACCAGTCGTATACCATGTTGGATTTTCTAATTTCATCTCAATTGTAAATGTTCCAATCGGTGTTGAATTATTTGCACCGGTCGTCACCGAGTAAGTTTTAATCAATTCGTCATCGCAAAAAAGTTTCAACTTGTTGTCAGATTTATCGATAAGAATGGAAAATTTACCCTTTATAATTTTAAATTTCATGCCCGGTCGAATGACATCTTTTGTTAAATGATTGGTCCGCTTGATCAACCCAATGGTGGTTCCGTATTTTTTCGCGATTTTATGAAGCGAATCCCCTTCTTGTACCGTATAAATCAAACTGCCACTCGTTTCAATCGGCGAAAATAAGATTTTCATGTTGATCGATTCCAACGCTTTTTTTACCTTTTTTTTGTCAGATTTTTCGAGATCGTGCCGAAACAAAATTGTAAGACGTTTTTTCGCTTCAAGCAGATCCCCTTTGTTCTCCAACAACTCAGCATCTGCAATGGTCTTTTGTATTTTCTCGGCAGAGATGGGATTACGACTGACCGCTTTGCCTTCGGCATGTGCCAAAATCGGAATCCACAACATCAACACAAATAAACTTGTTAAAAATCTGATTTGTTTTTTCATTTTTTATGTCTGATTGAATTTATATCGCCGCTTAGCCCGGATTTCTCGTCGCTAATGAGAGATTCCACTCGTAAGAGCTGTGGCGCAAAGATGGTCCACATGTTTGCGACGCAGGGCTTATCTTTTGCGCCCTGATTTAACAAGGGCGCAAAACTTTGGACGCAATTGATTGCGCCCAAAGCGACTTTCTCGTCGATTCACAAAATCGATGAGAAAGTCGGGTTAGATTATACAAATAATGAGAGAAATTATAATTCCCAGAATGGCTCCTACAAAAACTTCTATGGGCGTATGCCCCAAGAGCTCTCTGATACGTTGTTCCGAAAATTTTCCTTCCGCATAAAACTCATCGATCATCCGATTTAAAATAACCGCTTGTTTTCCGATGGAGCGGCGCGCTCCCGCAGCGTCAAACATGGTGACCAAAGCAAAAACAAGTGCTAAAAGAAATTCCACGGAACTAAACCCTGTATATAAACCAACCACCGTCGCAACCGCAGCGGTTCCCGCAGAATGAGAACTCGGCATTCCGCCGGTATCAATCAGCCAACGAACATTAAATCTCCGACGACGAAGGGTGTTTTGTACAATTTTGATGGATTGAGCAATGACCCAAGCGAGAATAACCGCTGAGAAAGCCCGATTTCCATTATAGGGTATTATCACGTCCAGTGTTTCCTTATCGCTGAATAGGGGAAAAATTAAATATTGACAAACCCTTAAATTTAATTTATATTCATAATTATTATGGTTTTTATTAATACCATCTTGAGCGCAATATTATATTGACGCTTAAGTAAAAAGGCAAGTGCGTTTCCCTCCCGCCGCACAATATTCCATAGAAAGAGGCCATTCTTAACTATCATGTTATCAAAGATTTACAGCGCATCGTGTTTTGGTTTGGATTCATTTTCAGTCGAGATCGAAGTTGACATCACTAACGGACTTCCTCAAACAGCAATCGTCGGCCTCCCTGACCAGGCCGTAAGAGAAAGCCGGGAACGGGTTAAATCCGCTTTGAAAAACAGCGGGTTCTCTCTTCCTCCCAAAAAAATTACCGTCAACCTAGCGCCTGCCAATGTTAAGAAAGAAGGCCCCTCATTTGACCTCCCGATTGCGCTTGGGTTGTTATCGGCAAGCGGTTTACTGAAACCAGACACTCTTCATAAAGTTATTTTCGCCGGTGAACTTGCTCTCGACGGATCCCTTAGAAGTATTAAAGGAGCATTAGCTTTAGCGCAGCTTGCGCGCAAATCAAAATTCACGCTTGTTCTTCCATATAGCAACTCGCGCGAAGCAAGTCTTGAATCCGAAGTCACCATTCTCACAGCAAACAATTTGAAAGAAGTCGTTTCGTGGATCAACGGCGAATCCACATTAAAACGGCTTAATACTCATTGGCTTTCTCCCGAGAAAAATCTGGAAACTGACGATTCTACGGATTTTTCGGAAGTCAAAGGTCAATTCCACGCAAAACGTGCGGCGGAAATCGTGGCAAGCGGCGAACATAATTTAATTTTTATCGGCCCGCCGGGGGCCGGAAAAACCATGATTGCAAAACGCATCCCATCGATTTTGCCTGATCTGTCGCAATCCGAATATTTAGAGATTGTAAAAATTCATAGCGCCGCCGGCTTATGCGCAAATGGGCATCTTCTCAACCTGCGACGCCCGTTCCGTTCCCCGCATCACACCATTTCTCAAATTGGCATGGTCGGCGGCGGAAGTTTCCCGCGGCCCGGTGAAATTTCACTTTCTCATCACGGGGTTTTATTTCTCGATGAATTCCCGGAATTCCGGCGGGATGCGATTGAAGGATTGCGCGCACCGCTTGAAGACGGATGTATTCTCATCTCGCGTGCCAAAGAAAATCTTGTTTTTCCCGCCCAATTTTTACTTGTCTGTGCCATGAACCCATGTCCGTGCGGTTTTCTCACAAGTCCCCAGCGCGCCTGTCAATGTTCCATGAATCAAATCCATAATTACCACCGGAAAATTTCAGGCCCGATTTTAGACCGAATTGATCTCCATGTTGAAATCCCGGCAATTCAATATAAAGATCTGACCAATCAAAACGTTCAAGAAAGCTCGGCAGATATCAGAAAACGGGTGAACCATGCGAGAGAAATTCAGCAGAAAAGATTTCCCGCGAGTTTCAACAAAACCAATGCCTTAATGAGTGTTAAAGATATCCGGAAATTTTGTGTGACAACAAAAAACGGAAATCTACTTCTCGAGCAAGCCATGAAAGGATTACAACTCTCCGCCCGCGGATATTACAAAATCCTGAAAGTTGCAAGAACGATCTCAGACATGGCCGAATCCGAAATGATCCGGGAAGAACATATCGCAGAAGCCATTCAATACCGGACTTTGGATAGAAATTGGTGGGGCTGAATAGAAATCAGAAGCACAAAATACGAAAAACGAAACAAACAAAAAAGATGAAAATGGAACAAAAGAAACAATACAACTTGGAAGAACGAACCTTAAGATTTGCTGCTCCGATTCGGCAATTTGTTAGAAGCTTACCGAAAACACTTATCAATTTTGAAGACGCCAAAGACGCCAAACAATTAATCCGCTCCTCTGGATCCGTTGGTGCGAATTATATAGAAGCAAATGAATCCATCAGTAAAAGAGAGTGTCTATTTAGCGTTTTGAAGTGGTGAACACGCCAGTTCGTGTCATGCCCGCATGCTTCCCTTGGGAAAGAAAGGGCCGGCCCCAGCTTTTCCGGGGTAAGCGGGCATCCATAGTTGCTGGATTCCCGCTTTCGCGGGAATGACAAAAAAGCGGACGATCTTTTATAGATAATCACTTCAAAGCGCTAAACAAATACAAAAGAGATTTGATTTTGAGAATTAAAATTTGTCGAAAGGAGGCTAAAGAATGCGGCTACTGGTTAAAACTGCTTGAGATAGATCAAAACAAGGGACAAGATAAAATAGTTGCGGCTTTATTCCAAGAGACAACCGAATTAACCAATATTTTTGGGGCTATCTTGAAAACATTAAAATAAACTTTCACCTTTAGAATTTCGGACTTCGGATTTGTTTCGCATTTCAGGTTCCGGATTTCGAATTTTAAGGATTTTAAAACAAAAGGAGAACTCAACATGAAAACACTGTTCACGCTACTCTTGATTATCTTCACGCTATCACTCACACCGTCAGCTTATTCCATGATCGTCATCAATGAATTTCTGGCAGATCCTACAGCGGGAACCGGCGGCGATGCAAACCGGGACGGGATTCGTCATTCTTACGATGACGAGTTCATCGAACTTTTGAACGTGGAATCAAACGCAGTTGATCTTTCATTGTGGACCATTTCAGACAACACCGCGATACGGCATAAATTTACAACAGGGACAAGCATCGCGCAAAACGAGAGGCTGGTTATTTTTGGGGGCGGAGATCTATCCCGCTTCCCGTTCGAAGCCGTTACCGCATCTTCGGGTTCGTTACACTTAACAAACTCGGGAGATAAAATTGTTTTGAAAAATACGATGTATGAAATCATGGACTCCGTCATTTTCGGAAATGAAGCCGATCGGGACCAATCGCTGACGCGCTTCCCCGAAGGAACGGGTTCTTTTCGATTACACAGCGAAGTTTCTTCGAAAAAATTTCTTTTTTCACCAGGAACTAATCGGGAAGGAAAGGATAAGGACACCGGCTCCACCCCGGCCGTTCCGGAACCTTCAACGGATATCTTGCTCTTTCTCGGGTGGATCGCTTTTCTGAAAATACACTTTTTAACTATCTTTTCAAAACAACGCCTCAATTAGCCCGGATTTCTCATCACTAATGAGAGATTCCGCTCGTAAGAGCTGCGGTGCAAAGAGGGTTTACTTCTTTGCGACGCAGGTTTGACTTTCCATAGATCATTTTATAAGGGAGTCAAAACCAGTCCTTGAGCTTTCATTGAAAGTTAAATTTCGTTTGAGAGTGGCGCAAGGGCAGGGCTTATCTTTTGCGCCCTGTTTTAACAAGGGCGCAAAACTTTGGGCGTAACTTATTGCGCCCAAAGCGACTTTCTCGTCGATTTACAAAATCGATGAGAAAGTCGGGTTAGTTTTTGGCGGGATGTTTAACGATCGTGAACCAGAAGTCTTCAAGCGATTTGACAGCGGCTATAAATTTTCCCGGACCGACAGGTTTTGTGATGTAAGCATTCGCGTGATTCTGATACGCCATCATAATATCTTCCCGAGTGCCTGACGTAGTCAAAACAACCACGGGAATATGACTTAAAACCGGGTCACTTTTAATTGCAATCGATACTTCACGGCCATCGGTTTTGGGTAAATTTAAATCCAGCAAAATAAAATCCGGACAAGGCACTTCCGTGTATTTTCCTTCGCGATGCAAAAAACTCATCGCTTCTTCGCCGTCTCGAACCACATAAAGCTCATAAAAAAGTTTTTCGTCTTTGAGTGTTTCCTGCATTAAACGGATATCCGCAGAGCTATTTTCTACCAATAAAACAACGATGGGCTGGCCCTCCCTGTGCGCTGCTTGTCATTTTTTACCTCCCGCAAAGGTGTCTATTTAGGGTCCACTGAAAAAAGATTTAAGGAACTGCAACCTCATTGAAATAAACGACATAGGAGTAAAAAAACAGGTGCAGACGTGGTAAAATTGCACGATAAACTAAAGAAAGCATTGAAAAACCGTGCAATTGTGTTGGGGGGAAACAGCATGTACAAGAGCCAAGATCGCCAAACGCCGCACTTATTTGAAGAATTATTTCCGTTCGGAGGGAAGCTGGATTCGAAGAATCGATGGTTGAAGATAGCCGGGTTAATTCCG
>Ga0156235_139_pt1 | contig 18090 bp, 25 predicted proteins | sample RifCSPlowO2_12_FD_107882 | JGI IMG/M metagenome (GOLD analysis project Ga0156235, IMG submission 107882) | Omnitrophica bacterium RIFCSPLOWO2_12_FULL_44_17 | reverse complement strand
GAAACCAGAAATAACGATAGGAAAATGAAACGATATGGCTGGAAAATATTTAGTTGTTGCTCTTAAAAACTTTTTTCAGTGAACCCTAATTATTTCTTTGATGAGGGCCTGAAAAAAGGCCTTTTGCGTGGCCGGATCCGCTTTGTCGAAGCGGCCCATAATAAAAACAATATTCGAGTGAATAAATTTCGCTGAATCAGCGGACATTTCAGCGGCAGTCTTTTGAGCTTGCAATTTTGCGAGCTGATTTTCAAGTTTACATGTTTCTGCTTCAAGCGCTTCAAGCCTGGCCTTGTATGTCGTTCCCTTCGATATTGTGCCGTTTAATGCTAAATCTATGAGCTTTTCTGCGGCTTCCCGGGCTGTTTTGAGCTGTTTTTCCACTTTTACAATATTCTTGCCGGCAAAATTGAGGCGAGATCGTGCCTCTAATAGCGCGTTTTCGACTGCTTTCACGATTAAGCGCTGATCTTTTGATGAATTTCTGAAAAAAGAAATCACCGCTTGATCGAAATTCGGCGCTGAAAGCGGCATTGAATCACAGCCAAGGCCTTGGTTGCGCCGGCCGCAAATGTAGTAATGGAATTTCTTCTTTGATTCGCCGAGTGAAAATTTCGTGATCATTCGGGATCCGCATTGACCGCAAGAGAGAAGACCTTCCAACAGAAAAATATATTCCTTTGGCTTTGCAATGAATCGATGCCCGGGGAGGTTAGCGGAAACAACACGATTTGCTTTTTCCCAAATGGCGGCATCGATCAATTGCTCGTGTTTTCCTTTGTGCGTTTCTCCGGCCCAGCGCATTTCGCCTTTGTAAAATGGATTGCGCAAAATATTTAAAACGGTTTGAGCCCGCCAAGATTTTCCAGTGGGGCCTTTTATTTCGCGTTTCTCGAGCTCGCGCGCGATCGTCCGGATGGATTTATTTTCCGCAGCCATTTGCCAAATCAGCTTTAATTTTTGCGCGATCGCGGCGTCAATCACAACCTTATGCGGCTGCCGTCCATCTACCATTGGGCCTGTATCTTGCAATTTATAACCGTAGGGCAGAGTGCCGCCGGTCCACATGCCTTGTCGAGCGCGCGCGATGCTTGAAGCTTTTACGCGCTCGCCGGTCAACTCGCGTTCAAATGCCGATAACAAACCGATGATGCCGATAACCACGCGGCCAAGAGCGCTTGAGCTGTCCATATTTTCTTTGACCGAAATAAAGTCGATGTCATTTTCTTTGAATAAATCGATGAGCGCATAAAGATCGCGCGGGTTTCGCGTTAGCCGGTCCAGCCTGAAAAATATTATTCCGTCAAATGTGTGCGTCTTGCCGTTTCCGATTTCTTTCAAAACGCCTTGGATCCCGGGGCGCTTAAGATCTTTTCCGGAAAAACCGTCGTCTTTAACGATGCGTGCGGTTTCATAATCGAGCGCCTCGAGCATGTTCTTGCAATGGTGGGCCTGCGCGTCTAAGGTTGTGTAGTCGCCGCGGCTTTGATCGTCTGTTGAACAGCGGACGTAAATAATGAAGCGTTTATTTTTTTTATGATCAGTCATTTATTTTTGTGTTGTTTTACTGCAGGCATCATCAATTCGATGGCAAAACAGGCTTGCCATAACGAGATATTCAAAGGCCCGCTGCTCTGTTTCCTCTTTACCATGAGTGTGAGCAAAAACATTTCTAACCCCTTTTGAAAATCCTTTCAGCATTTCCATGAACCCTATTTGTTCATCGAGCTTAGTGGCGTCTTTTAAATCGCTGAATGCCAGAATAGGGTTTTTGGCGCTGAAAGTAGCCTCAATCAATACAGCGCCATCTGTCGTTAGGCCAGTTTTGTCGCGCAAATATTGAAGAACACCTTTTGAAGCGTCTTCGACGGATTTTGCATAATGGCCATCAACGTACAATTGGTAGCATGAAGAATAGATGAACGGGTGTAAATGATTTAAGTATGCTGAAATAATATAATCCACTCCCACGCCGGGCCGGATTGGTTTAGCGCATTCTTCCGGTATATCATCTTCTTCATTGATGCTTTCTAATCTTCCAAAAATGTTTTCGATAGAATGAATGAGCTGAATCAGAGAAGGCCCTTTTACTGGCGCGACTGCGTTTCCTCCGGTAGCTGCGTCTATTAAATCCCAAGAAACGCCCGTAGCCGGATGCTGCATCATTGTGCCCGGCATAAATCTTTCCAAATAAGGCTTTAAAGTGCCCGCTTGCCGCGTTAAGGCCAAAGTCTGTTCCTCAATTTTCTTTTTATTCGTTATTGGATAGGACGGGATAGAGTCGTGGAGAGACTTGCCCCATAAATCTTTGTGGCTTTTCAGATCTGTTTGAAATTTTTCAAGCCTTGTTTTTAATTCTTTTACTCTCATGGCTTCACTTCTTGCTTTCTGTGTTCCATAATTCTATTAACCAGCGCGTCTAACTCTTTGACTTCTTCAATCTTGAAAAGCTTTCTCACAAACTCAATTGCTGCAATCATGAAATTTGTGGCGGTCACAATTTCCGTATCGACGTCAAAGAATGGGCCGGGATTAAATTCCGTGATATTTCCTTCGGCATCAGCTTTGACAAAATCCGTTAGAGAGCGGATCCCTACGTGGCAGGGCTCGGAAGCTAAGCGATAGACTGAATCGTAAAGATCGGACATGCCGGCGCGGCGCGCAAGCGCTTCTACCGTTTCTTCTTTAACACCCGACTTCTGTATTTCGGCTTCCAGCTCTTCCATAAAATCTTCCGTCGCAAGCTTCCGCGTTGCTTCAAATATTTCATTGTCATTTTTCTTCGCGGCGTTTATCAATTTTCGCCTTATTAAAGAATCGCGGTTAATATATTCGCGGTGAAAAGCTTCATCAGTACAAAGCAATTTAAGAATGAATAGCGCCTCGAGCATGACGCGAACGAGAATTTCCGAATCAGCGCGAAGGCCTTTCCTTGCAAGGATCAGAACCGCCTGAAATGAATTCATTATTTTTGTGTAAACCGAAACAGAAACAGTTTGCTGTCCGTCTTGATTGTTAGCTGTGAAAGAATGCTTTACGCGCTGGGCGATAGCGTTCAGCTCGTAGGCGTGATCGAAGATGATTTTGTGCCGGCTGTAAATGAGATCTTCAAACTCTTTCGCTTGTTCCGAAAGGTAGCCGTGAATGTCGAATGATTTTTTTTCGATAAGCATAGAAAAAAGCACCTATTATTTTACGTTTCTTCAACGGATTTAAAATTCATGCTGCACGCGCGGCATTTGTGATAACGAATCGGGGCGGCGCTGTGATAGCATTTGCACTTTTTTGATCCGCATCGAGGGCAACGAATAGCGTGATAGGTTACTGCATATTCAAATTGTTTTGAATCGCTTTTGACCGGGGGTTTTGGTTTGATCAAGTTAAAAGAGGACTCCTATTATCTTAACTTTGAATCCAGTCAGGAATTTCTTTTCAATTCGTAATTTTCCTTTTGCCCTTTGTAGTTCAATGAAGGCATCTTTAATGGCGATTACCCTTCCAAAGATAAAATCTTGCTTTGACCTGATACCTACATATTGCCGATTTTTTTTCAAATATTGAATTACTTGTTTTTTCAATTTATCGTTTAGATGATCGACTTCAACAATAATCCAATCGTTCAAGTTGTACTCAGCGTTATATTGAATTAGTACCTTCTCATTAACTTTTGCGATTTCATGGAGAAAATTGGATTTTACGACAAAAGAACAACTGTTCAAAATTTCATTATTCACTTTAAAGTTTTGAATGTCTTTGAGGGTTTTGAGTTCTACCAGGTCATGAAGTGAATTCGCTTCACCAAAAACAAAACAAATATTGGGAGATTCTTTATGAAGGATCTCATGCAACTCTGCCTCTGGAATTGCAAGAGCAGCTGCAAATAAAGGCAATTTTTTTTCTGGAAAACTCACCACCCCTCTTTCTATTTGTGAAATGAATTTTGATGTAGGTTCATATCCTAAAAGTTTATTTAGTTCTGATTGACTTAGGTTTTTCGCTTTTCTTTTTAATTGAATAAAACGACCGAGAAATTTTCTATCCATTTTCGTATGTGCCTGGAGTTTAAAGAGTTATGATGTTAATCTGACTTTACACACCATTGCTTTATATAACAATAATAAATTAATTTAAACAAAAACCTTGCTTTAGCCGTAATAATAGTGTAGAGGTAACTCTACATGATAAGGAGCGATATGACCGACGGACGAAGATTAGAAAATCACTTGGTGGAAATTGGTATGAAGTACTGCGATCTTGCAAAAGAGCTCGGTCATGACCGATCGTTTGTTACTCTTTTGCTTCGGAGAAATAAATTTCAAGTTAAAACCAGATTTGCTTTGTGCAGGATTTTGAATTTAACGCCTGAATTTTTTTGCCAAAAAAGTGGAGTAAGTTAACGCCACAATAAAAGCGCCTCCTACGGCTGCAATCGTAAGAGGCGCGAAAAAGGGCGAGCAAGGCGACCTTAATATGACCACAACGATAACACGATCCGGAGAACAGGGGAAGGTTGAAACCCCAACCGCGTTTAACCCGTGCAACCTTTTCAAGCTGCGCACCCTGATCGCGCGCGCTTTCTTTCAATCCGGGAAGTCTTCAAAAGAGATAGCCTTTGATCTCGGCGTGAGCTATCAATTCTTAGCAAACGCTGCGAACCCTAATTTTGGATCGTTCAAATTTCCATTTTTGCGGGCGATAGATCTTGTCAAAGCTTCCGGCGATTCCGGCCTCCTTGAATATTTTGCTCATGCCTGCAATTTTTCGATTTTCCGTTTACCAGAGGCACCGATTTCGGAACAGGCTTTTGTTCAATTAGGCCAAAATGTTTTCTCCTCCCTGGATATGTTAGAAACAACGTTGCTGGAAATCCTCTTCAAAAAATCTTCCGATTTTGACACGTTTCAGCAGGAATTGTGGTGGGCGATCACGGCCTTGGTACGTTTAAAAATAGCGGCCGAGAAATTCAGAAGCGAGGCCACAAAATGAAAATCGATCGCATTGCCAAACGTTTCGGATCACCACTTCGCATGACAATTGTTTCCGTTCCGGCGGATCAAGACCGGATTCAAAGCATCGCCGAATCATTTGTAAGTTTGGCTGGTTCTGTTCTAAAGCGATCTGTTGGAATTGTGGATTTGTGTAAAGGAGATTTTTCAAATGATGCGCGTGAGGTTGACGGCGGCGGCGCGATTGAGGTTTTGCCTCCAGCGGTGGTTGGCTCCTTAGTTGCGTTTGGCGCTGCTTCAACAATAGAGAGGAAATAAAATGGCAAAAAGATTTACTGATACCGAAAAGTGGAAGGATCCATGGTTCTGCGCCTTAACTGAAAAGGAAAAATTGTTTTGGGTTTATATTGTTGATAACTGTGATCACGCCGGAATCTGGCGCGTCAATTGGCCGCTTGTTCAGTTTTACATCAAGGACTTTAATTTTAACCACTCCGTTTTCGACGGAAGGATCGTAATTTTGAGTGACCAGAAGTGGTTTGTGCGAAAGTTTATTGATTTCCAATACGGGGAACTTAACCCTGAAAACAAGGCACATAACAGTGTGTTGAATATCCTTAAAAAAGAAGGTGCTTTAGAGGGGCTTGATAGGGGCTTCCAAGCCCCCAAGGATATGGATAAGGATATGGATAAAGACAAAGATAAGGATAAGGACAAAGATAAAAAATATGAAGCTGCCTTTAATGACTTTTGGACAACGTATCCTTGTAGGAACGGCAAACGCTTAGGAAAAGACCGCACTTTCGCGCTGTTCTGCAAAGTGAAAATGGACGAAATACCACTGCTTTTAACGGCGTGTTTAAATTATTCCAACAGCGAATTGATACGCAAAAAAATCGGAATCAAGGATCCGGAACGCTTTCTAAAATCAGATTTTTGGCGTGATTGGATTGAGCCAGAGCGGTGTCCCGAAAACAAAGACGTCGTTGAAACGCCAACACGAACCGAGCAAAACGGTTCTGCGACCGGAGAACGATTCACAACTGAAGTGCCGCCGGCGTTTCGAGAGCTTGCTGCCACGATCGGCCGGAAAGTTTCAAAATGTGACTCCGGCGATTTAACAAAAATTGTGGTTAGCAACGGCGATCAGGTTTTAGGTGAGGAAGAGAAGCAAAAACTATTCGATCACCTCGGAAATGTATTGCGAGGCCGGGGCTGGGCGATAGAACTCGGGGTTCAGATTTTCAGAATTTGCGCAGAGAAAGTCAGCAGCAATGGTCACGAGCCGGGCGAAATTTACTCAACTTTCGACAGGGAGATAGCACTGTATTTGAGGGAAAATTTCGATGTTTTAAGCCAGCAATCGAAAATTTTATGCGGCCGGTCCCGCAGCCGGGAAATGGTGGCAACACGATGAACGCGACACATGTTATTCCGCAAACCCGCGACAAGCAGCTCGAAAGCTTTTTATTAGTGGTGAGAGAAAATCTTCAAGACTACGCATTTCAAGAACCCTTAACACCGCCTGAAAAATTCAAGGCCTTTTTACGTTCAAGGATTGAAGTTGAATCTAATAACAGATCCAACTTTTTGTTTTTGCAGGAAATGAGAGCAGCGCTGGAAGCCGCCGGGTTTCGGAACGAAGCGCAATGTGTTGGTTTTGTTTTGGACGGTTATTTAAGGGGTGGGTTTAACGGCGGGGTGCAGCATGAAGGGGTTTAGAAGAATTGATATGAACCGTGAGTTGAGTACGAAATTAAAGGTATTTAAACAAAAGCATTATCGGGTGATAGACCAGCGTGCGAGGGAAGACGTGAACGATGCCTTTGTTCTGCGTCCGTCACGTGACGCTGCAGCACGAATTGCTTTAGAAATGTATGCCGAGCGCACTTCAAGCCGTTCGATTGTAAAGAGCATTATGATGTTTCCGCAACAAATACGGAGTGAGCAATGCTGTGCCACAGCAAAATGCGTGAGTGTGGAGGATGAGGGGTTACCCCTCCCCCCGGAGGAGTGGGTGATGGAAAAAAATAATGATTTAACACCTTATATTTTTGCGTTTACAACTTTCACGGGTCCTCCCACCGCCGGTTGGGTGTGCAGGTCGGAGAGGTCGCCCCTTGTAAGTGATTTAAAAAGGTTTTTAAAAGGTGTCGGTGTCGGGTATGAAAAAAAATCATAAAAAAACAGAAAAAACATCCTTGGTTTTTAAAAACCAAAACGAACTTGCAGAACTTTTTGATGTTGATGTTCGCACGGTCCAGCGCTGGATCCGCGACGGCTTGCCGCGAACCGAAAAAGGTTTTTATGATTTGGCCCAGATTGTTTCGTGGTGGAAAAAACGAAATGATGAGCGTTTTAAAAACGATCCAGAAAAAAAATGGAATCACGAACACGCCCGCTGGCGTGCACTACTCCGAAAGCTTCAGTACAAAGTAAAAGCCGGCGAGCTTATCCCACGCGAAGAAGTTGAATCAGAATGGTTGAGCATTCTCACGACAGTGAAAAAAAAACTTTTAAATTTGGGCCCAAGAATCGCTCCGCAAGTGGTCGGTCAAGAAATTCATGTGGTTGAAAAAATTATTACGGAGAATGTCCGCGATTTATTAAATGCAATGACTTTAGATAGTGATAAAAACACCGCCGCCAAGGAAATCACAAACAACACGGAACAATCGGAGGAACAAACACCATGAGCGGCGGCGAACGAGATTTAAGCATCAGACTTTTACTCAGTGACAAGGAAGGATTATCGCGACTTAACGCGGCCTTGCATCAAATCGAGAGCCAAACGAAGAAATCGGCTGACAGTATGAACCTCAGCTGGGCCGGCCTCGCTTCCAAGGTATACCTTTTGGAAAAGGCACTTCGGCCCGTCGTCGATTTCATGAAATCGGCGATTAAAGAATCGGCGGCGCAAGAAGATGCGATCAACAGGCTGAATGTTGCGCTGCAACTTCAAGGAACTTTTACGCAAGAGCTGTCTTTGCAATATCAGGAAATGGCAGCAAGCATTCAATCTTCAACGCGATTTGCAGACGATGCTGTTTTGCGAATGATGCAAACGCTAACAACTGTTGGAAATGTCGCTCCGCAGGACATGGGAAAAGTCACTCAAGCTGTTTTAAATTTTGCCACAGTCACCGGGACAGATCTTCAAACAGCCGCAGAACAATTCGCAAAGGCAGCTGATGGCGATACAAAAATGCTCGAGAAGTGGATCGGAAAGATTGACGAATCAATCCCGCGATCTCACAGGTTCGCGGTCGCTCTCGGAATGGTGGACGAGAAAATGGGCGGCGCCGCTTCCGCAAATGTTCACACATATTCCGGAGCAGTTGCGCAACTCGGTAATTCATTCCACGATTTGCAGAAATCTCTTGGGAATTACATCGTTCAGAATCCAACGATCGTTCAGGGAATAAACAATGTTACATGGGCGTTTAATAATTTAAGTAAATTTGTTACCGAACACAAAACGGACATTGACAATTTCTTATCCGGCGTTGGATTTGATTCTCAGGTAGCGGTATTGGCTGTAGAAGAATTTGCATTAGCCGTCAGCGTCGGTATTAATAAAATTTATGCCACAGGATGGAAAGGGCTGCAATCGTTCTTGCTTTCTGGACCCGCTGGCGCGGCCGCTGGAATGGTTGCTGCGGCAGGGGCCGAAACAACGGATCCGATCGTCGCTCAACTCGAACAACAGCTTCAAGCGATTATGGCGAAAAAAGATGAGTTGTTGGCGGCCGGCCCGTCATTGGGCACTCAAGCGCTCGCGCCGGATCCAGCAGCAATTCAGACCGCATTAAATCAATCGCTCCCCTTAATTCAACAATTCGCTGCAAGTGCCCGAACTTCTGTTAGCAGTTTTACCGATGGATTTGCGGACGGGTTTGGGCATATCGATACAAGCGCGAATGCTTTTTTTGCAAGTTTCGGACGAGGAATGGGGGCTGCCACGAAACAAGCTACGTCGATGTTTGCGGATACCATGACGCAAGTTATTTTGGGGCAAAAAAAAGTAGACGAGGCTTTCAAAGAATTGGGAGCTTCCATCTTGTCTGTTTTTTTGAAAATGGCCATAGAGTTGGCTGCCCAGCAAGCCCTTGCTTTGATAGCTCAAAAATTTATCGGCGGGGCCGTTGCCACGACCATGAGCGGAATAGGAGCTGCGGCTGCGGTGCCGGCGGCACTGGTTTCGTTGGCAACATTTGGAACAAATGCCGTTGCGGCATCTGCCGGCATTGCTTCAACAACCGCCTTGGCTGTTGGTCTCGCTGCTGGTAGCGCGGCGGGAAGTATTCCCGGCGCAGAGGAAGGCGGCACAGTTCGCCGGTCCGGATTGACGCTTGTAGGTGAAAGCGGACCCGAAATCTTATCTTTGCCGCGAGCAGCTCAAATTACTCCACTCGATCGAGCTTCGGGAGGCATGAATAATTATTTTTCCATAAACGTTGAAATCAACGCCCAAGGAGTTATCTCGAAAGAAGACTTGGGAAATTATATCGTTCAAGTCGCCGGCTCGAAGCTGTCCGAATTTATTGCGGTGGAATTGAGCAGACTTTAATGGATACGAATTTTGATAATGAATTGGAAGAAGCGATCGATGAAAGCGTGAATGAAATTGATCTCGTCAAAATCCTTGAAGGAATCAAATTGCGTAATGAGATCTATGAGACGCCGGAAGAAAAAACGAAAGATCCATATGCAAGAGTGATTCAAGAAATGATTTGCTCGTTGATTCAATTCAACATTGAATTTACCAGGACAGTCATAACAAAACTAAAAAACAGAGCACAGATTTAACCAGAGGGGGGAAACGTGAAATTCTATCAAATCTTAACCAGAAAAATTAAACCATCAGCGAGCGAAGTGGCGGCTGAAATTATTGAGGTGGAGAAAAGTATCGTCCAGCACAAGGACGATATTTCGCAAGCGGAAATCGAGGATAAGAAATTACGCCAAGCAAAACTGGGAGGCGGCCAGGTTGCAAACGCTGAAATACAAGCGGCTGTTAAAAAGTTGGAAGATCTGCGGGCGAATCTTGATGCACTGGAATCGGCGCGAGAGGATCTCTGCCTGCGATTAAGCGAAATTATCAACGAAGAGAGCGCGACCGAGCTTGAGCAGATTAACGAAACGATGGCGAAATTGCGCGAAGAAAAAGCAGATTTGCGTAAGCAGTTAATAAAAAAGACCGCAGAGCTGCATGTTTTGCGCATTGCATTCGACGGAGCTGCCGGGCAAGGGCCTTCTTTTTGCGAAAACCGAGAAGAAAGAGAAATCTTTGATCTCGCGGTACAGAAACTTGTAAGCGATCAAAAAAATCCGGTCTTTAGCGTAAGACAGCGGGAAGCGCAGAATAGATTAAGGCTGCTCAATAATCAGAAAATTGAGCTTGTGGCCGCTGAATTGTTGGAGAAGGCACGGGCAGAAGCAGCAAAAAACTAAACGTAAATTAATCAAAACAGCAAAATTGAATTGAAAGGATTTATATCATGATCAAGTTTGAAACAGATATGAGGCGGGCGATCGAAGCGTCCGTTCTCCCGGTTGAAGCAAAAGCGGAAAAATTGTGGGAGCTCGAAGAAATAAAAAAAGAATTTTCAAGCAAAGAAAGCCTACTCGGCTGGCTTAAGGGCAAGGCGGCCGGGCGGGTAAGTGTTTGCAACGGAAATGGTGTTTTTAGCGGGCACGACAAGCCTTAAACAGTTCGCTTATTTGCGGAACAAAACTAAAAACTTAAATCATCAAAAATTGAAAGGTTTAAATATCATGGATGATGCAAAAACGGAAGTGAAAAAAGCGGTTGAAAACGAAAGAAAAAGAGTCTTGGGGATTATGCTTGCTGCGCCGGAAGGGGCTATCAAGCGGGCGGTGGAAGTGATTAACGCCGGAACGCCGTTTGAGGATGCTATAGAGGAGTTTTTTGTCGGCTACAAATTAAATCGCAGATTCATGTGTGGCGGGCCAACTGATTTCGCGCTTCCGGATTTCGAGACTTATCGCGATTATTGCATTGCCAATAGCGAAGGAAATGGCCGCGAATGGATGCGTGAGTATAACAAAAAACAGGCCGAGGAAAGAAATGAAAGAACGGAGCATCAATCACGAGGAAGATACGGCAGACGAGAACGATTTTAAAAATAAATCATCAAACTTGAAAGCGTGAAAAAATGGAAATCGACATTCTAAAGAATTTCCCACTGGAAGATCAGGGGTACATTTTGCAATCAGCAAAGGAAATTGCAGGCTTCATGTCCATTTATGACAACGTTCGGGGCATGTTTTCGCATTACAAAATCGCCCCGGATCCGGTGCTCGGCTTGCAGATAGAAAATAACATGAAAATCATGCAAGCGGCGATCGATTCGTTGAAAGCGACGCTCAAGATAACGCTGTCGGTCAAGTACAGCATTTTTACAAATACAATTCTTTCGTCCGAAGCGATAGAGCAAGCGGCCGAACGTTTAATTGCGGAAGTCAAAAGAAACGTGCCGCCAGCATGACGAAGAAAAAAGCAATTATCGATCAAATAAAATGGATACATTAAATAAAAGTGAAACAAACATTTGTGGGCGGGGTCAAAGGCCGGCGTCAAATCTGCCGGTTAATTCCATGGCCGGCGGACCTCCGTGGCCCCGCCCCTTCAAATTGCAGACGTATACACTGAAAGGAAAAAGCAATGATGCATAACAATTTATTTTTTGCGAGACCTTGGGTGGTTAAGCAGGGCCTTCTTAGCGTTCTTACCGATGCGTTTTCGAGCGAGTTGACGGAAACGAACAATGAAAATAATCTTTCAGCCGGGAAGAAAGCAAGCTCCTTTGGCGGCGTAAAAACCTATGATGTCGTAGGGGATACGGCATTAATTCCGATCTTTGGCGTCATTTCAAAGCGACCAAGTATCTTTTCTTTTTTTCAATTTGGTTCTTCCGCCATGGAAATCGCGGCTTCATTCAGGGCCGCCCTGCAGGACAAGAAAATAAAAAAAATCGTTCTTCTCATCGACAGTCCGGGCGGTAGCGTCGATGGTGTCGCAGAATTATCCGATTTGATTTATGCCGGGAGAAAATCAAAAGAGATTATTGCCTTTTCGGATGGACAAATGACAAGCGCTGCCTATTGGATTGGATCCGCAGCCAGTAAAGTCTATATAACCACAAGCGCCGAAGCCGGCTCAATAGGCGTTTATTCCGTTACGACAGATTGGCACGTTGCCAATCATAAGGCGGGCATTACGCGCGAAGTGATTAAAGCGGGAAGATATAAAGCGGCTGGACATCCAGACAAACCCTTTTCAGAGGATGACAGGGTGCAAATTCAGGCGGAGGTTCAAACATTCTACAATCTATTCATCGATGCAGTTAAAAGGAATAGAAATCTAACCGACGAAAAAGCCGGCGCGGTTGGGGACGGCCGGACGTACATCGGAAAAGCAGCCGTTCAAAATGGATTAGTGGACGGTCTAAGCACGATGGAAAAGATCGCTCCGGAAATGTCTGAATCGCTTGATCAAGAAACGACTTTTGCGGTAAAGACAGAAAATGACGTGCGCGCACACTTTCCCGGCCTTGTGGTTTCGATTGAAAAACAGGCAGCCTCATCTTTGCGCATTGATCTTCAAAACGAGACAGATCAAAAAATAAAACAGGCTGTCATTAAAGAAAGGGAAAGAACAATGCAGCTTTTCCAGCTTGCATATCCCGGGCAAGATGTTTTGGTGAAGGAATGTATAAAATCCGGGATCTCGCCTGATTTGGCTCGCGATCAATTTGATGCCGGCGCATCACTTGAACAAAAGTGCAAACGCAAGTACGCCACAGACGCAAAAATTCGGCAAGAGTTTTCAACTGTGGAAAGTTACATCGGATACATGAAGCATTCGGTAAAAAAGTAGGATTCACATTAAGCATTAACCAACTCAACAAAAAAGGGGTAAAGATCATGAATTTGCTCGAAGCTGAAGATTCCAAGGTGGTAAGCATCAAAGGGTTTGAATTTACGATCGGGGTAATTAACCGCCAGACGTTTCGCAAATTGTCGGCAGCTCTGGACAAATCGAAAAGCGCGCTTTTGGGCCGCGCCGGGGAGATCAAAGCGGAAGATATCGAACGGATCAGAATTGAGGAGCCGGACCGGTTTTATGATGTGATGGAGCAGATGACGCAGGCATACAAAGGATTCGTGAGATATGGCGTTACTGGCCACAAAGGCCTCTTAAATAAAAAAGGCGAGGAAATTTCATTCACAAAAGAAGGCGATATTGTCTCTGAAAAAACTCTCGAGCTCTACGAGTTGAACAGCCTGACGATCGAGTTAGGAAATGCGGTCATTGCGTTCAACACGTTATCGGATGAAGAAAGAAAAAACTAATCACGGCTGTCTTGCGGAGTGATAGTTTGCAAGGCCACGACTGCTCGACAGCCAACCCGGAAATTAGAAAGCTCTACGGTTGTGATGAGCCTTTGCCCGAAGATCGATGTTGGCAATTCGGCGGTTATATTTTCGATCGATGCGCGCATTTTTATTTAAAAAACGATGCTTTGGTTAGGGATTCAATCGAAATGTTTGACTTCATGGAAAAGGGTTATTTGCCTTATCCCGGCAGTTATTTGAATCAGCCGAACAAGGCGATAGAAACGTATCATTTCATTGTGTTCTTAATCGGGAAAAAGCAAGTTGCCGAGCACCAAGTTTCAATGGCACAACGCAAGCCGGCATTAAAAAAGTGAAATCAAACGCTATGAAAAACGCCGTCACGCAATTTATAACTTTTCTTGGGGCGAGAAACGTTTCCGAACGCACTCGATCGGCATATGCAAAAACTTTAAACGAATACGCGGAATTTTTGCAAAATCATGTTTCAAACTGGCGGGCCGTTAAGCACTCGCAGGTGTTGGCTTTCTTAAGCACATTTAAAGAAAAGGCATTTGCGCCGGCAACGATGGCGGGGAAGATCTCCGCGATACGCACCTTTCATAAATTTCTGATCAATGAAAATGATTTGCCATTTACGAATCTTTGTCAAATCCGGAGGCCCAAAATCAGCCGGCGGATCCCGGAATATTTAACCCTCGATGAAATCAGCCGGTTGTTGCATGCAGTTCGCGAACGAACAGAAGAAGGCCTTAAAAATCGCGCCATGATCGAATTAATGTATTCGTCAGGGCTAAGGGTGGCCGAAATCTGCGGTCTTAAAACGAGCGCCCTTGATTTTAAAGCGGGATTGCTTCGCTGTCTCGGGAAAGGTCTTAAAGAACGAATGGTTCCGATAGGAAAAAGGGCAATCAAAGCATGCGTGCAATATTGGACAAAATACCGCAGCAAGAAAAACGCGAAGCTGTGCAATTTCTTTGTAACAGAAAAAAGCAAGCCGGTAACCGGTCAACGCGTCAGACACTTTCTGAAATTCTACGCGGAGCGCATAAAGCTCAAGAAACGTCTTTACCCGCACATGTTAAGGCATACGGCAGCGACGCATTTTCTTCAAGCCGGCGCCAACATTCGTTTGGTTCAGGAGTTTTTGGGGCATTCGAGCGTTTCAACAACGCAAATATACACGCACCTTTCAAATCGTTTCATTAAAGACAGCTATCTTAAATATTTCCCGAGGGCATAACATGCAGGAAGTTCAAACGTATCTTGATTACCTAAGCGTTGAAAAAGGGTTGTCAGAAAATACGCTTGCTTCATACGAATACGATTTGATGAGATACCGCCAATCCGTGGTGAAGCCCCTTGCGCAGATAACCCGCAAAGACATTTGGAATTTTTTAATTGCTCAAAAAGAACGCGGCGCAGCTTCGACTTCAATCGCTCGTTATTTCAGCGCGATCAAAATGTTTCACAGGTTTCTTGCCATGGAAAGGATAATTCCGAGAGACGAAACTTGCATCATGGAAGCGCCGAGAGTTGAAAAGAAACTGCCGGAGGTGTTGACTATAGAAGAAACGCTCCAGTTGCTTAAAGCTCCGAACAAACGATTCAAATGGCAATATCGAGATGCTGCGATTCTTGAGCTTTTGTATGCCACAGGCATGCGAGTGAGTGAGATGATCAATTTAAAAATGGACGACATTAATTTTGAAACGGGCTGGATCAAGGTTATGGGAAAAGGCAACAAAGAACGTTTCATTCCTGTTCACGATAGGGCGATCGCGCTTTGCAAAAGATATATCGTGCTACTTCGCGAACCAATCCAGCAAAGGAATAAAACAACGCAACCCTGGCTCTTTTTTTCGCAACAATCGGCAATCGATGCGCGATTGACGAGGCAAGCAGTACGCGACATGGTTCGGCGTTACGCTTCAAAGGCCGGCATAAAAAAGAATATTGGTGTTCACACCTTGCGGCATTCATGCGCTACGCATTTGCTCGAGCGCGGTGCGGATCTCCGGATCATTCAGGAATTATTGGGCCATGCGGACATATCCAGCACGGAAGTTTACACGCACATAAGCCCGGAGCAATTGAAGGCGGCACACTCGAAATATCACCCCTCAAACTCTACATATTGAATTTGAAAGCTGTATTCAATTCTCTATCAGACCAGTCAAGCGTCGTCTTTAATGCGCTTTTTATTATCATATAGACTTCCGTTTGATTTGGAGTGTAAAACTTATATCTGCAACTTTTGCTTTTTCGATATAAAAACATATACGCATTTGCTATCGAAGAGAAGTGTTGCTTGACCGAATCATTTCTGTATTTGTGGTTTTCTTCGTGCGGCTGAGTTAGGTTGATTATGTTTTTATTAATGAGCGCTAAATCAACGACGTGGACAGCTATATAGAATGAAACAGTAATTGCCCAATCGTTATACTTGTCTGACGAGAGGAAAAATTTTAAGAAGTCGATATTATGGAGAACTTGATTGATGTGTTTAGAAGGATTATTTGCTTGAGAATGCATTTTTTACAAAAGCAATATCCGGTGATATTGGATAGTCGAATTGAATAAGGCGATAGTCTAATTCCGCATCTTTCACGTTAACAAAATTTCCATCAAAACAAAAATGTTCAGCCTCTGCCGCAATATCTTCAAAAGAATCCAACATTTTTGAGAACTCAAATTCTTTTTCGTATTCGCAATTAATTAAGAACAGAACGTTTGCCCTGTTTTGAATAGCGTTGAAATTGATTTTATAACTAAGGATCTCAATATCGGCGGCCGGACAATAGGTTATTACTGCGCAACCGAATTTAATGATAACCTCAATCCCATGCCTGACATTCGATTCTATCATTTTCTCAAACTGTTCGGTCGCCTGCTTCTGCCCCTTTGCCTCTCCTCGCTCGAGACCTATTTTTTGCCCAATGCAAATACCTTCCCTCTTTGCTATGTCTATTATCTCTTTCAATTCCTTTATGGAAAGATATTGATATACGGTACTCTCATCAATGATGTGAGTATTCTTTAGGTTTTGATACAGTTCTTGAGCTTCAATCTGTGGTTGGTTCATATCGGAATTTGCATTTATATTATATTTTTCTTCCTGTCTGTCAATAACTATCGTCCATTTAAAGAGTAGCCTTTAAAACGGTGATTTGCAAATCGTCTGGTAACCCTTTATTTTAAGATAAGCAGAACCCCGTTCGATAAATATAATGCCCGCTCAGATGCGGTTCAGCTTTTTTGACGAGTTTTCACGATTCGCATAAGCCGCTTGCCCGAAAAATTTCTCAGCACTCCCGGATCCTCGCAATCCTTCAATTTGTCAATGAGCGCAGCGGGGAGTCGATTGACCATTGTCATTAATTGTGATATTCTTACCCTCGATACGCCGAAATGCTGGCCGGTTTGTTCGTATGTGTCTTTTGGGTGCTTTGCCAAATAATCGCGATAAGCGAGCGCCTGCGCCACTATGTTTTTTACTGTCCTTACTGGCTCAGGAGGCTCCTTAAATGGTTCCTGAAGCGAAAAGCGGCGCGATTTAGCCCTTTTTTGGTGCAGTGGAACAACTAATTGCACTTCTTGCGTTTCAAGAGTTTGCAAAGTGTCCACTCCGGGGAGCCATTTTGGACACTTAGACGAACCTGCCGAAAAGGCAGGCAAGCCTGAGCGTCATTTACATTGACGCCTCGCTTCTCTTGTAGAGGCGAGGCGTTTTTATTATGTGTGTAAATGAGCTATTGAATACGGTATTTTTGGAAACGGTATGAAAGGTAATTGGAAACAGTATATGCGTGCTCAGTTCAGGGATGCCGCAAATAAAGGCGGGCTGTTAAGGGTGAAATTCTAAATTCAAACGGGGAAAAAATGCCAACATTCGATAGATCCTTAGTTAAAGCAACGTGGATCCAGGCTGGATCTGCAATCGTATTAAGCATCCTAACCATTTTTATGTTGTTATCCACCATTATCCAAATTAAAAAACAAAATGATCAATATCAAGTAATCAATCGGCCAATTGTTTCGGCCAGTTTTACGGGTAACGGCTACGTAGACCAGGGGGCGATTGATTTTATCAATCAAGGCAATCTAGCGGCAAAAGACTTGATGGTTGCGTGGTCAATCGTTAAGCTCAACGGAGAGAAAATAATCCAAGAATACTCTTCGGATATTTTTAGCCCTGTTAATGGAAAACTTGCTCCGGAAGAGAACTTTTCAATAGATTTTAAATCGTCGTTCATGCCGACCGATGATCCAATCTTTTTGGTGTTAGTGTGGGCATATAACGGTCCAGGTATTCATGGCTATAGATTTAGGGGTGATTTCTTTTATTGGAATACCAAAAAACCCCCGATGTTCTGGGTTCATCCTAACCCCTTCGATGCAAAGCAGAGGCAAGGCATAACATTGATCAAGAGTAAACTTAAAAATATCCTAGAAGGTCAGATTAAAGCTAAGCCACAAACCCTATGCGAATCTTGCAATGAATCTTGATAAACACGATCTATTTAGAAATGCTGTCCCGGGCTTCGTTTTTCTGGTCGTAATTTTATCTTTTTATGCAGTTACACAGTCGTTGGATCAGATCAATGCTCGGCAAGATGCTTTGTTGGGTTTGGTCGCTGGGTTTCCTTTGGGATTTATTATTCATAATTTATCACTACTGTCCCAATGTTGAATGATCTATTGTTTGTAACTTATTTAAGGTCACTATGTTGCTATCCAAAATAGCTGTAATCGATTTGAA
>Ga0156235_138_pt1 | contig 18316 bp, 14 predicted proteins | sample RifCSPlowO2_12_FD_107882 | JGI IMG/M metagenome (GOLD analysis project Ga0156235, IMG submission 107882) | Omnitrophica bacterium RIFCSPLOWO2_12_FULL_44_17 | reverse complement strand
ATCGAATCAAGAGTTGTTGAAATTGGGACCGCAACACTTTGATTCCCTGTCGCATCTTTCGCCGTAATCTGTAATGAATTCGGTCCTTCGTTTAAATTAATATTACAAGTCCAAGTGGTCGATGAGTCCGCTGCAACTGTCTCCACACCATTGACTAAAATCGACGTATTCATCGCTTTTGTTCCCGAAAGCGGGATTGTTTTTTTATTCGTTAATGCAGGAATTGAATCAACCACCGGCTTAGCAACCGCAGCAATAGTTTTTGAAAGGTCCAACACTTCTTGAGCGCTTAACGCACGATTGTAAATCCGGGCTTCGTCCATATTGCCGTCAAAAAAATTGACTGTGGATGCTGAATAGCCTTTCTGCCCGATAAATAAATTTGCAGCACTTGTCGCAGATGCGGCCCCAAGGTTACCACCTCCTTGATTGATTCCGTTAACATAAAAAACAACCTGATTCGCATTAACTACTACAACAACATGCTGCCACGTCCCTGCTTGCAAAACAGCATCATTCGATTGAACCCCATCCGCAAAAAGGGCTCCGCGAATAAATTTCAAACGGTCTCCATCCGTGTCAGATGTAATCAAACGATATCCGTTCGTTCCATCGGTCTTATTCAAAATCCCCTGTTTCATCGTCGAAATTGTGTCCGGACGTATCCACAAACTAATCGAGAAATCCCCTGATCCAAAATTTAAACTCGACTGGTTTAAAATCTCGACATAATCATCGACACCATCAAAACTAAGGCTACCCGTATTCGACTGATTGGTATTCGGATGGTCGGTACTCAACAACACTTCTCCCTGAAGCGCACCGGCATTACCGTTCCCCGATGCGTCTGAAATCGTGTTATTCGAAACGGAATCCAAGTTCCAATAGCCAATCGGACCCACGCTTTGGGCTGTTTGAGTCGTAAAGGTATAATCCGCTGAAGTCTGTAAATTCCCGGCCGCATCTTTCGATTTCACGCGGTAGTGGTAAAGGGTTGAGGCTTGAAGCGTGCTTATCGATTGCGAATGATTCGTCACCAAAGAAGAATTGAGAGTCGTACTCGAACCGTAACTTGTCGTTAATCCATATTCTATTTGAGTATCAGATGCTTCGCTTGTCGTCCAATTAATCGTCACACCGCTTGTTGTCACGTTAGTTGCAACAACATTACTCACTGCCGGTGCGGTTGTGTCGAGCGTGATGGATTTCGAATAACCTATGCTCACTTGGCCGGCTTTATCAAAGTATTTGACGTAAACTGTTTTCGTTCCGTCGCCGGTCGGAAGCGTGAAGTTCTTCGTTGTGGCAAATGCTTCAGCTGTCGTCCAGTTCGCGTTGTCTGTTGAGAAGCTCATTTTATCGATTCCGGAACCGGTGTCGGTGACAGCTAAACTGAGCGTCACGGAAGTGGACGTCGCGTATTGAGCACCGTTATTAATCGTGAGCGTTCCCGTCGGCATAACCGAATCAAGCGTCGTCGATAATGAAACCGCCGTGCTTTGATTCCCTGAGGCATCCTTCGCTGTAATCTGTAACGAATTGAGTCCTTCCGTTAAATTCATATTACACGTCCACGATGTCGATGAACTTGCCGCCACCTTCTCCGCCCCATTCACCCAGATCGACGTATTCGCCGCCGTCGTCCCCGAAAGTGTGAGTGGCTGTTGAGTCACGTACTGCGGGATCGAATTCACAACCGGCACTGGAATCACCGAAGCCGAGTCCAATATGCGAACGCTTTCCTGCGGGCCTAACCCTGTTGGCACATAATTCGCGTCTTGGGTCAAAATAAGTTTATCAAACCGGAATCCGTCCTCCCGCATCCAAACATTGACGGTGTGTTCACCTTGTGCCGCAACGGTAATACTCGCTCTCATAGCGTCCATCGTATCTTTCGTCCAAGCAAAGGAATTGTATGTTGACGCAGCCCAAGTGATATTGTCTGCGGTCGTCATTTCCGTGCCATCCAACCCGACATGGATAGAATCACTCGAACCATCAATCGCTAAACCCCTTACCCACACATAATATGTCCCTGCCGTTTCAAATTTCACTTTGTACTTTAACTCTGGGCCAAGCTGAGAATAACCCGCAAGATTATTGATCACACCCGTATCGGGACCAGCCCAAAAATATCCTTCTCCGGAAAAACCTGGTAAGCTGGAATAAAGTCCCCAGTTTTTTCCGTTCCGCGAAATTGCTTCGTATGGATGCTCGGCATCGATCGCAACAACTCCTTGCGCCGTTTGAAATACAGGCGCAATATTTGGCATCGCAAATGTCATATCGATAGTCATTTTCAAGTTGCCAACCGCATCCTTGGATTTCAGGCGGTAATGATATTGGGCACCCGGTTGAAGGCCGGTCAGAATCTGAGAATGAACCGTCACAACAGAGGTATCTAATGCGGAAGAGCTCCCATAAGATATGGTCTGCCCATACTCAATCTGTGTGTCGCTCGCTTCATCCGTTTTCCAATTGACCAAAGCAGAATTCGCCGATAAATTTACAACCTTTGTGTCCGTTATTACCGGCGCTACGATGTCTGGAGTTGGAAGATTTCCACGCGAAAGATCCAAGACTTCTTGACCGCTAAGCGCACGATTATAAACTCGGGCGTCATCCATTAATCCCTTGAAATAGAAACTGGAAGGAATGTTTGTCCATCCATTCATATTGTCATAACCAAGACGCCAATATCCCGTGTGATTTTCTGCCGTTGTCACCGTCGCTTTACTACCGATCAGTGAGCCATCCACATAAAACTGCATCCCTGCACTTGATAGGCTGGCTGCAACGTGGTGCCATTGGCCATCATTATAAGAATTCGTTGAGTTGATCGTCTGAACCGATCCGTTGTACACCCCGAAACAGAGTTGCCCTGCATTCGTCATATAAATATGCCGGTCATAATTATTGCTTTGCCCTGTTTGCATATTCCCAAATCCGATTAATTTCCCGCCCGTCGTCGTTGTCGTCTTAAACCACAGAGATAAACTAAATATATTCGGATTTGAATACGACTTCGTTGTCGATACATAATCATTCGCTCCATCGAAATTTAAGCTACTCGCATTAGCAGTGAAATTTAAATTTGGGCGGTCAGCGCTAATCGCAACACCTCCCTGTAATGTGCCCTGGTTCCCTGCATTCGTCTGGTCCGCAACGGCAGTGCCCGTCATATTCTCGAAATTGAAATAGGTCGTCAATCCTACCTCTTGGGCTGGCGGAATCAGCGCTACCATATTGAAACCATTCTGAAAGTTAATGGCCCCGGTCAATTGGGTTGTAAGTGTACTGTCAATTGAATATGTAAAAACCTTAACTTTGGCCCAATCGATACCATTAAATAAAGTCTTTGAAATTTTGTAATATTGCATTGATGCACTAAGGTTAACGAGTAAAACATCGGATTTGGCACCTAAAGAATCCTCTATTTCAAGACGCACATTTCCGCCGACAGGCCCTTGGAGGCCAACTATGAAATCCGTCATGGTGGAGAGGTCGCTAAGCTCAACAGCAGCAGTGTTCGGAGCATCAAAAGTCACCCTTGCCGAAGACATGGATCCCGGAACTGTCACATCGTAATTCATCGTAAATTCGCTGCTTGAAGATCGAATCAATGATGTGTTTGGAGAAGAATCGGATTTTCGTTCGAGCCACGTATTCCCCGGAAACGAACTTAAATTGCTACTTGTTAGCGTTGCAGTAGGATCGACCGTGCCGCTTGCGCGGAAATTATTAATTTCTACTGCGTTGTCCCAATTCAAGCGATCCATTTCAACAGTGAAGTGATTGGCCCACAGACGCGCTTCATATTCATTTAGCGATTCTGATTTTGCGGCATTGTCCCAAGCATCCAGAAGTTCGCGATTGGAAAGATATCTCTCTTGGACACCCTCGCTTATATACGAAACGATCTCATCACTAGTGAGAAGATATTCCTTTCGATCGGAAGCCGTCAATAAATCAATCGTGCTGGGGCCTTCAGACATTGTTGCATCGGGATGAGTATGTGCTATGAAAGATGCCTCACTGAGAAGTTTATTGATTTCCTCATCTGCTCTGATCTCGTTAACATGACCGCTCGTAAGCAAAAATTTCATGCCTTTAACGGCCACCAACGCGACCTCGACATCCAAATTTCTAATTCTGATCAGGTTTTTTTCTTTAAGTGATTTAATAGGAATCGCGATAGCGAATTCGGGACGGATTAAATCCATGGCTTCTTCAAATTCATATCGCTCGCGCTCGTAATCTTGATTTGTTCCGTTCACTTGCAATGACGGATTTGTTCGCTCATCTTCTGTTTCTTCTTGGGACTTATCATCCGCTTTTGCGGAAGTAAGCGACAAGGTATCTTCTAAGAATTGTGCGGAAGTTTGCAAATTTTTTTGTTCGTTTGCAAGCTCGAGAGATATATTGGAAGTTCTGCCTGCTTGTTTTTCTGGCTTGTATTCGCCATGGGCTGAGAGATTGAATTCCTGAGCCCAACCAATTTGCGAAATAGAAAAGCAAACAAGCACAAGGCAGGCTACCGCCTTCATGAAATTCTTCCCTGCTCTGTTTGTCTGATATTGAAGCATGCCGGTATTGATTTCAGGCGGATTTATCATTCTATTCGAAAGGTTGCTGGAATTATTCATGATTGAAATGTTACCTCACTTTTGCGAAATTTTGTCATTCTGGCAATAGAAAAAAGGAATGTATAAAGACAGAAAATGCTAATCCAAGAATTAATAAGGGACAACAAGCGAGACGAGCCGTGAAGGATATCTACTGAACTCTGATAACGACAGATTTTTACATTATAATTCTTCATAATGCCTCCTCTCGATGAAACTAAAAGCAGTGAAGCTTTCAGGCAAGCATAGGCCCGAACATTCAAAAGCACAAGAAGCGGAGGCACAAAAATGCGAAAAATCTATTGGAACTATATAAATCTATTGTGAATAGATTTTTAGGAGAAAGCAGGTGTTTATTGCTCGTAGATATAAACTGTTGAATGATTGCGACAATGAAGCGTGAACGAAGCAATCATCTCTATTCGTTTTTTTTATTGCTTGGGTTGATTCCCCTGCATACACGGGCAACCTCGTGTCCGGCAGCGCTTAAAATTAATCCTTTCGCAAAGGATTACGCTTTCCGTGTGGGAAATTTATTTTCTTGGGGATAGGTCACTTTATTTCTCAAAAAGATTCCCATTTTTCGACTTTGAACTTTTGGAATGTGCTATAAACTTCCTAAATTATTTTATTCATGAAATACGAACTGGCAGTGTCGTCAAAATTTCCAGAAACAATTTTGGTGGGATTTACGGATTTACAATTTAATATAATCCTTGGCGTCATCGAGGCTCAATATCAGGGACTTAATTTGATACTTCGGGAAACCGGCAATCAAACGCTTTGATTTTTGTTTTAATGCACCCAAATCCAAATTCTTTTTATTCATTTTCACTTCCGCCACAACAATCTCTTTTTTCATATCGTTAATCGCCACCAAATCAATTTCGTTTAGATTGGACTTTTCCCAATATGCGCCAATCCGGTTGTATTGATTCGTCTCGGCAAAGAGATCGCAATAAAATTGTTCTAATACCTTTCCTGAATAAGTCGAATAGTCACGTTTAATCGATTCTTTAATGTAATCAAAGTTTCCGGTTTCGACCGCAGAACGATGGCGATAAATAAAGCGAAACCAAAAATTCAAAAAATTATCGATGATCCTATATTTTTGCGATCTCGAATTCGGTTTAGCGTTGACGGGTTTATACTTTGCAATAATGGCGTAATCTTTTTCAAGCCGGTCTAAATACCCTCCCACATTTGATTCTAAAATAGACTCGATTTCTGAACGCCCCGTCTTCCCTATCGAAATTAATTCCAGGATGGAAAAATAGGTCCCGTATTCTTTCCCGAATTCCTCGATCAATAAATTTTTTCCTTCATGAATGAACGGAGAATTTGAATTAACAATAAAATTCACGATCGCATCAAACGAAAAGGCCCCGTTCTCCACCAAAAGATCGATATATTTTGGGCTCCCACCGGTAAAAAGATAATAATCAAACAAGGTTTTTAAATCCTTAACTTTGTAATCGTGAAGAATCTGAGTCATGGTCCTAACTGAAAAAGGTTTAATCATCAAAATTCGGTCAGCCCGATTAAATAGCGGCTCTTTAGAATTCTGGAAGATCTTATACATCAAGGAATATACGGATCCGATCGTGATCACATTTAATCGGCACTTCCCTTTGTTAAGGTCCCATAACTTTTGTATTTCTGAATAAACGGAGGGGTTAATATTGAAAAACTCTTGAAACTCATCAATAATGACCGTAAAGGATTCCTTCTTAGAAATTTCCAAAAGCAACTGAAAGATATCTTTAAAATAGCGAATATCACCAATAATAGGAACTTCGGAAAACAAACGTTTAATTTCTCGAAGATATTCTTCACAAAGCAAGGGTTCTGATTTCTTGGCTACAAAGAAATACAAATGCTTCCGGTCCTTGATAAACTCGAGGGAAAGAGATGTCTTCCCTACACGCCTGCGGCCGGTTAAAACAGCCATGCAAGCCCTATTTTTTGATTGCCCCAACAGCTTCTTTAGCTCTGAGAGCTCCTGCTCTCTATCATAGAATTTCATTGTAGTAACCTCCGTTACTGTAACCAATATTACTCTATTAGGCGTGTTTTGTCAAATGCGCTGTCGATAAATCGTTGAGGGTCTATCTTTCGAGGATAGGTCATCACGAAGAAACGTCCTCGGGCGGCAAACTAAGATCGCAAAGCTCAGCGGTATACCGTTCCTCCAAATCCTTCACGATTTGAAAACCAACGTTTTTTTCACAATTCCGGGCATCCTTCGCCATGGCAATGATTGCGAACAATTCTCGCAGAAGCCTTTGAATAGAAGCAAATCGTTCGATCTTAAAACCGATCTTTTCAATGCCTGCATATAAGAGAGACTTGACTTTGTGGATATCTTCATCGTTCAAGACCTGCATATCTTTGTTCAACAAGAAACGGATCTCCAGAAGTAATTGGTTGAACAATAATTCCGATTTTTCAACCGTTTCATTTTTCAAATCTTCATCATCATGAAACATTTCGATCAATCCTCCTCTCTGTCAGGGCATTGTCCGTCGGACAAAATTAAACATCTTTTTGATCCTGCATCTTTCTTCAACATCTGAAAAAGTTTCGAAAGTCTTCATTTACATCATTCCCCTTTCACGGAAATGCTATGAAATTCTGATAATTTGAAATATCAACAATTTGAATAATACAAATCAACAAACATACAGCTCGCCGCCAAGTTCATGTTCAGTCTGCCGAACACGTCTCATGTAACTACGGAGCCAGCGGCCATATTTTCTGACAGACCACATTAATTTTTTCCGGCGCTTTTGATGCTTTGACATTCTCATTTGAATTTTCCTTTCTGACACGACAGAGTGCGATTCGTTTCTTAGCTTTATTATTATTTCGCGTTGTAATTCGCTGTTTTTAAAAACGGCAAAGGCCCTTCCCTCAAAACAACATCATCTGCATCCATTGGAAGGCCGTACAGGTTAAATAGTTTCTTACACAATTGAACGGCTGTCTTTCGTTGGTGCATTGACACAGCCGGATACCTCGAAACAAACAGCTTCAGCCACCTAAATAGCTTCGAATGATTCCCTTGAAGCCGGCTATTCATAAAGTGATGGTGCAACTCGTCTAGAAAATAGCTGAGCTTTTTCATGGATTCCCCCGCACCGCGTATAGGGGATTGAATCATTAGGAGTAGAATGGTCATTTTATTCTTAAACCATCCAATGAAGAAATCCTTAGCCTGAACATCTAAAATCGACGGGAAATTCTGTTCCTCATCATTTTCTATCTTTATTATACATTGTTTTATTGTATTCATTTGTATATTTCAACCGCCTTTCTTTTCACTTCATCACGCTCTATAAAGATATTTACACGACGGGATGTCCAATGTCAATTTTATGGATATACTTTTCTTTATACATACCTTACTTGCTATTGTACATACACCCAGGTCGTGTTATACTTCATTATTAATGAACGGGTTAGCGAAATTTACGAGATTAATCAGGAAAAGAAATAGGCTTAAAAAAAATAACGGAGACATCAATGTACCAAATCATTCATGACGATCTACTGTCAAATCTAAGGAAAAAGAACGATTTCCGGCTAGTTGAAAGGCGCCTAAATATCGGGAAAGCCATTAAACAACTTAAAGAATCAGGCCGTATAAAAATGATCGATTTCCTGAAGGAATCTGAACTAAAAAGAAGCGCAATCAACACTCTCATGCAAATGGGAGAGATGAATACAAGCCGTGACCGCTTCGTCAAGATTTGTAAAGCACTTAAAGTGCCGTCTGATGAGTTGATTCGGATTGCGCGAGAAACAGCACATTATAATTGTTACCGGCTGGATCAAAACAATACCCCAAGATTTAAATACAAAACACATGATGTTGAAGTATACTCACCCCCATCCTACAGTCGCAAAGATTTCATGTGGTGCTTAATAAAAATACAGCCCGGCAAATCTATCGAAGGATTAATTCATGACACAATAAATCAAATCGGGGGCTTCGTAACAAACGGCCATCTGAAATTTACATACGGAGACAAAAGTTATTCTATTCACACAAATCAGGCTTTTTTCTTTGACCCTAAAACTATGCATTCATTCGAGAACCATGCAACAACAGAAACTACCGAATTTTTTGTTATTTACCAATTAAAGCCAGAAAGAAAAGTCAAAGAAGAAACGAGGGGTCGAAAAACAGGAGCAGCCGAAATATCTACATCACTATTAATTGAACAAATTAGAAAGGAACTGTCCCCAGATCCCGATCGGCTACTGCCAATGCCAGCACTTTCAGCCATGTCAGGAATTGATTTGAACAGTCTCGTTCATTTGAGCTATCGAAAGACAAAAATTATCCCATTTGAAAAAATAGACCTTCTAGCAAATCTAACCGATTACTCATTTGATCATATTATCCAGAAAGCAGAAAACCGTTACAAAGGATGGGTAACTGTATTAACAGACCAAGATAAAGTATTGATTGATATGTCCATGCGTTATGGAACCAGATTTACGAGCCATGCAGGCATTGGAATAGGAAAAAGAAAATTCTCAATTGCCGATATGATTTTCGAACCGTGGAAAGAAGGCCAGCATAGGAAAGAATGGCGGTATCAAGGAATCGGTTTTATCGGAATTTCAGTTCAAAGAGGGCAAATCGGAATACAATACGGGAATCAACCGCTACAGGTATTAAGCTGGGGAACATTTCTATATCTTAATGCAAACATTGAAATTGCAATAACAAATATGCTCAGCGAAGAAAAGGCCCGTGAAATCGGGGAATCTCCTGAAGCTAAAGTGATATTTTTCTCTTCCCCCCCTGTCGTGTAGAAATTATGATCTTCTTTTCGGAGGTTGGAATCCTTCCTTTATTTTCTGCGACAAATTTTCCACATCGCTCATTCTGAACGGCTTCGAAAAATATTCTTCAATGCCCGTTTCGTTTTTCAAGCTTTGAAGAACGGATTTGTTATCCTGCCCCGTCATGATAATAATTCTACATTTCGTTTTACTCTCTTGTATCTGCTTAACGAGCCAAATCCCACCTTGCCCCGGCATTTTGATATCCGTCACCACCACATCGGGTTGAAAACGAACATAAGTCTCAAATGCGTCTTCGGCACTATTCGCAACAGCCGCTTCATACTCTTCGGAGAAGAAACTATTCAAAAAATCAGTCACCTCAACTTCATCATCAACAAATAGAATTTTCCGTCGATCCGCCTGAAGAGTTTTTTCTTTCTTACCGGAATTACTTAACAATTCATAAACGAGGCGCTCGATTTCAAGTGCTCTAAATCCTTTTTGAATTACACGGTCAGCCAATCCTTGCTGGATAGCTTCTGTTATACTCTTTTCATATTCCGGATAATAACCTGTCATCAAAATGACTTTAACGTTCGGTTGAATAGCTTTAAACTTTCGAATCAGATTAATACCATCCAGTTTTGGCATTCTGATATCGGAAATGAGCAAATCAGGACAAATCAATTCCGTAAGCTCCAATGCCCGGATCGGACTAGTTGCTTTTGTGACGTTAAAGCCCAAATAACTAAATTGCATAGATAATGATTCCACAAGGTCCTCATTATCATCAACAATTAGGATTGATGCCTTTATTTTAATACTCATAGTTGTTTCTCCGAATGGTCATTTATGTCATGGCTTTGATTTTAAGGTGAAAGATATGGAAACAGAATTCGCATAGGGACATAACTGATTATAAAAAGAGGCTAATATTTTTTGTACTGAAGTAACCACAGACTTTCTAATTTGACTATCATTGAACGGCTTGATCAGAAAATCGTCGACATGATAAACCTCTTCGGCCTCTTTTCGAATATTATCGTCTGGATAGGCGGTAATCACAATATAATGGGGTTTGTATTTTCGATTCGCGGGTTCCTTAAAATGATCCTCAAAATCCTTCAATAGATCCATTCCCGATTTAGGCCCTATTCGGACGTCAAGAACTACAATATCAGGCCTCTGCTCTTTTAACATTGCCAACCCTTCATTAGCAGACGTAGCACTCAATACTAAGAATCCCTGCGCCATCGTAGTAAAGGTTTTACCAAGAGACGCAAGCACATTGATATCATCATCAATAACCAAAATCTTAATTTGCATTTAAATCTCCCTTTGGTTTGAAGGACCTTCTGTCATTTCTTGTTTCACAACTGGCAAACGAATGATGAATTTAGCCCCTTTTCCAAGCTCGCTTTCACACGTTAGAGTTCCGCCGAAACGATCAATCAGTGTTTTACACATATTAAGACCAATGCCCTGCCCCTTTTTACCTTTAGTGGTAAACAAATAATCAAATATCTTAGGCAAGATTTCAGGAGCGATTCCCGCGCCATTATCTTCAAAAACTATTCTTAAATAACCAGAATCATTCGGATCAACGTTGGCATGAATTTTTATATGTTTATTCTCTATATCACTTACGGCATGTAATGCATTTCGGTATAAGTTTAAGAATACTTGAGTAAGTTGGGGAACGTTTGCTATAACAGGCGGAAGGTTCTTCTGAATATCGAAATAAATGGGAACTTCTTCCAAAAGATCGCCGTGTGATTGGGCTTCGATGAGTGGAACTGCTGTTGCCCAATAGGATTTAAAGTCAAAAGGTTTAATCGTTTCGTCATCTGGTTTTTGCATTTGATTGAGCGTATCAACGACACGAAACATATGCTCACTCGTGCGTTTTAATAGTTGTATCGAATGCTGATAAAGCTCGAATTGAGTTTCCATTGCATCCTGTCTTTCTTCAGAAACATGCGGCATAGTTTCCCTGAAATACTTCCGAATTTCCCTAAAAACACTCGCTAATCGATCGATTTCCATAAAAAATGATGTCATCGGATTGTAAATCTCATGTGCCAGACCTTTGACAAGTTTCTCAACAAACAAAAGCTTCTCTCGCCGGATCAATTCAACTTCCATTTCTTCGGTTTTTCTTTTTGCTTTCAGCGCCTCTTCTCTTGCTTGTTCCGCATCTTGTTTAGAACGTTCGGTTGTATTTAATGCATGCATGAGTTGGCTTTGGGCTTTGTTCATGTCTATATTAATCTCTTGAAGCTCTATCGTTCTATCAAGCGCTTCATCATAAAGTCGGGCGTTCTCGAAGGCGATTGAAGATTCCTGGCCAAGCGTGAAAAAAGCATCCAAATCTTCTTCCGTATAAGACACGTCCGATTTTTGATGGCCCAAGAAAAGTATGCCTCGAAGGTGACTTTGTTTTTTCCATGCCCTTGGCCGAGGAGGCCCACTAAAACATGGAATTGCCGCCTCTGCTTTAAGAAACTTCATAAAACGAATTATTTCCTCGACAGGACCTCGTTTCCTTTGATCCTGCTCGTCCTTAAGTTTTTCTGTAAGATTCTCAATAGAAATAGGCGATTGCTCCTCATAAAATTTCTGGATGATCGGATGAAATTGGTCAATCTTAGAAAGTCTATTATCTCTTATGTGCGGGCGGCTCGCCTTAAGAAGGAGCGATGAGTTTGGAGCAGTAAAAACATAGACTGATGCATTCGTAATTCGTGCTTTCTTTGAAACGAAAGCTACGATTCGCCGGGTTTGCCGTTTTAGACTGTCTAATTGTGAAAGATACCGAACTGCTTCGCTAAGAAGAATGCGATAATTGACTTTTTTTTGGAAAAGATACTTATCTGTAATTTGCACGAGAGCCCTATCGAGGGGGCGAAATACAGCGGCAATGAGCATGCCAGCAAAAACAAAAATCCATATTCGCTGTTCTCCGGCTAATGAAACCTGCAATATGTTTGTCACAAGAAAAAACGGAATTGCAAAACAAGCAAAAATGAAAAATGATAAACATGTAAAAACTAGCGTCTTCTTAATAATAACATCGATATCCATAAGGCGATGGCGAACAATCGCATACGCCAAAATAGCAACATAAACGGAAACTAAAATATTTAAATGAGGTGGAAATGAAATGTTAAACCACGGCAACCAATTAGTTGCTCCGCCAAAATAGCCAACAAGAGTTGCATAGAATACATACTTAAGCTGCAATGATTTTCTCCCGGATTCTTTTCTCATTCCTTGATACAAACAATAAAAACCGTAACCAAATTGCGCAATCCACAAGACAAAGTATACATAAAAAAGAAATTCCGGGACTGGCCAATACCCCCAAATATTCTTTCTGACAACTTCTTTATATAAAAATAATTTAACATTCAAAAATACAAAAATAGCGTTTATTGCATGACATACATATAAAACGTATTTCTTTTTGGTTAATTCATCGAGCAAAGAAAAGATAAATAAAAGAAAACCTGAGTTAATAATGATAATTCCGGAAGTAAGAATTTGAAAAGCAAGGAGGGCTTCACTGCTGCTACGGGCAATACCCCAAAAATAATAGCCTAGGCTATACAAACCAACAGATAGATTAAAAAAAAGATAGGACCGATTTCTTGGATTGTGAGGACTCTTATAAATCACAAACAAACCTAACAAAAGCGCCGAAACGGTATTCAAAATACCGGTAATCGCTGTGAAAGTCATTAATTAGCCCTTTTTGCCGAGAACAGTTTGTACGCGCTCAAGAAATGTTTTTAAATCGAAAGGCTTGTATATATAGTCATCATACCCTAAGTTTTTCGCTTTCAATTCTAAACCTTCATCAGCATAACCAGTGATAAAGATTATAGGCATTTTCGCTTGTCTATTTTGTGCGGAATACTCTTTTATTCTTTTTAATGTTTCGACACCATCTATGCCAGGCATTCGAATATCAGAGATAATTAAATCAAATTCTTCCTTGGCGCAGACATCAATTGCATTCTGTCCACTATTAACGATCACGACATCATAACCAGATTTACCAAGCAATCTTTTCAAGGTGCTTGTAATCATAACCTCATCATCAATGACCAATATTTTCTTGTTCATTTCGCTAACTCCCGCTATCTGCTTTCATTTGTTCATTTAATAAAATTTCGTCAAAATATTTAATTGTTTCTTCCTGAATAAATCTCCATGAATCATTATGAAAGTGATTTGTAGAATTTGTCTTAATTAATTTTTTGGGATGGACCTTCAAACGCATATAAAGCTCGTCAGTCTTTTCCAACGGCATTACTTCATCCTGTTGACCACGAAATAAAATCAAAGGGATTTCTATTTGATCGGCCACATCAAGAATATTTGGAGAATTAGCAATCTCATTCCAAAACCGCCGAAAATTAGAACTACGCAATAAACCATAGCGGTGCGAAAATTCAAGAGGCACTTTATCAAGCTTTCCATTACGAAAATCAACAAACGTCTCATAACGATTTAAGGCTCCCTCGATAAAGGGATGAATTTCTCCTTTCGCTTTAAAAAAAGCCTTTACCTCTTGATTGAAACCACTACGAAACCAATGCGCATACGAATCAGATAAAGAAGTTACAATTGTTACAATACTTCCGAATTTTATCCTCTTCTCTTTTATAGCAGCTAACATCGCAATCAAAGCACCCGTGCTGTGACCTAATACACCGATGTTTTGATCTTTTGGGAATTTATAGTTTCTTGCCAAATAATTAATACCAATTATTAAATCCTCCACAGAATTATTTAATGTCCATTCACCAGGAGTTCCAGCATGACCTCTTAAATTATAGGTGAGAAGAAGATAACCGTGTTCTGAAAAATATGAGCCATCCACTTCATATGATTTCGTGCAATAGCCCAACCCATGAACAAAAACCACCATGCCTTTACAATTCTGAAGATCGTCAGGCATAAACACCTTGCCTTTAAAAAGCGATTGATCGGACAAAAACTCAACTTTTTCTTCAATCATTTCACTTTCCTTGCCGTACAGATGTTATACATACCCCATGCGTCTTCACCAATAACAACAAATTGAAACCCAACATCCATGAGCCAAGTTCGCAAAACTTCCGGATCTCTATAATATACAACCCACGGACGAGAACCTTGCATCGTACAAACCCTTTCCATAAGTTTTTGGCTCGGGCTTTGTTTGATATTACTCATAATCAACAAACCGTTAGGAGCAAGCTGTCTATAGATCTCGGAAAGCACCTTTTTAACAACACCGTCATCTAAATAATAAATGAAGCCAGATGCAATAATAACGTTGGGAGTCCATTTAATTTTTTTCGCAAATTCCTCTAAGTGATTAAGTTTAAACGCATCCGCTTTTAAAAAGCGAAGCGAGGATTTTAGTTCGGGATGTGGTTTTATAAGCCCCTTCGCTAAACTAACAGATTCAGAATCATAATCTACACAGACCGCTTCATATTTCTCAAGGTCTGGGTCATCTTTTAACTCACGAATGTATCGAGCACCGCCAGAACCAATATCTACAATCTTCGTGTGGATTTCCCGAATTATGTTATCTTTAATTTCATTTTTTAAAATCTTGAGGATGCTATCTTTGCGATTCCTTGTAGCTTTAACTGCGGGAAGATTCAACAAAATCCTATCAACTAGCTTTCCCAACCAAGTGTAGCCATGCGATTTATTGTCATACATATATTCAAAATTAACCCCAGATTCAGAGCGGCCTAAAACACTTTTCCTACCAAAACAACTAGTTAATAAAAGCGAACGAATAATTTTTTTATATACGAAATCGTCGATTTGCTGTTTAAGTTTCATAAATATTTAAATTATTATGGTTTTAGCCATTTTTATTATTCTATTTTCGGCCGACAATATATTGCATGATCCCTTGCTGTTCATAGGAAATGGACAAATCTTTCTTTTCGAACCCTGCTTGAATAAATAAATCTCTGAATTCGTCATCAGGCCTATAAATTAAACTCCACTCTCCTACCCACTCCATAAAATGTATAGATGGATTACTGTATTTATCCCTTACGTCTGAAATAGCCAAAATCCCATTGGGTTTTAAGAGCTGTTTCAGATTATGAATTAGTTTTACAGATATACGCGCATCCAGATAATCAAAAAGACCCGTTGAGAAGATAAAGTCATATTTTTGAGGGTATTCCTTTTCAATATCTTTTTTCAAGGCGAGCCTAAGAACATTCAGTTGAACAAAAGATACTTGCTTGGAATTATTTAATATTTTTTTTGCATAATCGATTGATCGCTGGTCGGCATCAAAGCAATTAAATATTGAATTAGAAAATAGCGAACCCTCGTTATCACAAATCAATTCCCTAATATCACGGCAGGGACCCGATGCTAAGTCTACGATCTTTATATCAGCCCTATGGTTTTCTGTGACATAGTTTGAGATCAAACGCTTAAAATCTTCTTTTCTATTTCTTACCGCAACAGATATCGCCGACATTTGAAAATAATTATCATATAGTCGATCAAAGCCGGTTGTCTGAGGATTATTTATATAAATGTCATCGATAATTTTAAAATCGCCGGCATACCCATATGGTTTCTTCAAGCTCCAAACCACATACTCTCCTTTCATAAAGAATGGCCGCAACTTATTGACAAATAGTTTCTTTAGTTTAAAAACTTTCTCCTCATGGCCAGCTGCCATATTTTCTTTCTCGAAATTCATTATTTCACGAAAAACACCATTAACTTCTTGATTGAATCGACTCTGAAATCGGCCCCACTCGGATGGATTTTTTATAAGATATGATTCAACTTCCTTGGCAACTTCTTGGTAATGTTTGATTCGAATACGTAATGAAGATGGGGTGTCTTTTTGGGAAATATCAATATTTGACATTGCAGTCATGAGCTGACCGCCGTTTTAACGAATTCAAGTATTTCTTTTGCATCAAAAGGTTTATGAAAATACGCGACCGGATCCAACTGCATGGCTTCCTTTTCCAATTTCTCATCAGCATACCCAGTAACAAAAATAATGGGGATTTTTTGTCTTTTTTGATCTTTTAAAACTTTATCTATTTTTTTGATTGTTTCAACGCCGTCATCACCAGGCATTCGAATATCTGTAATAATTAGATCAAATTGTTCCTCCTCAACCATGACAATCGCATCGGCACCATTCTTTACCGTATAAACCTCGTAACCTTGCTTTTCTAAGAGGCGATCGAATGTTTTTATTAATAATTCCTCGTCATCAATAACAAGAATTCTTTTTTTATCGGGCATTCTCCATTCCTCTCCTTAGTTATTTACTAATTCATTATCGGCCATAGCAAATCCAGCTAAGAATTAACTCGCGATTGAGAAACTTCCCATTTTTCTAACCGTTGGGCAACTCTCCTTCTAGTCGCCTACGCTCGGTTATATCAGCGCCATAAATTAGCACACCAACCCGCTGGGTATCGGCCTCAATAATCGGATTTACTGTAACACCCAAATAGCCTTCCTGTCCATCCTTGCGCCTGAAAGTAATATCACCAAGGCGTAAGATTTTTTTCTTAGTCCTGCATTCAGCAATTCCTTGGGAAAGAATACTGTAATCCCACGTTGCACCGCATTGAGAGAAGATCTGATGAATCGCCTGTTTATGAGGAACGCCCAACACGTGTTCTGCCACAGGATTCCATGCAATAATTCGGTCGTCGGGATCAATTCGAATAAGAACAGATGGTACTAAATCAAGAAGCTGGCTGACTTCAGAATACGCTCGTCTTAGAACTTCTTCCTGACGTTTACGTTCAATAGCGTAACGAATAGCGCGAACAAGAGCCTGTGGTTCAATTTGCCCTTTCATAAAGTAATCCTGAGCTCCCAATTTAAGTGCCTCTGGTCCTACTGTTTCGTCGTATTCGCCCGTAAGAACGATTATAGGCAAATGCTTTGCCTGCGAATGTACTGTCAACAAAGTATTTAATCCATGGCTATCTTTTACATCCAAATCTAACAAAACAATATCAAACGATCGCTCCGATAAGAACTTCTTCGCAGTAGCTACGTCTTCGACAGAATCAATTAAAAATGAGATGTCTTTAGCAGATTGAAGGCGAGTAATCGTTGTATGGACAAAATCAGGCTCGTCTTCGACGATAAGAACCTTAATGGTGGCTTTTGCCATTTTCACCGCTCCAATACATAAAAACAAACTTCAGATAGCACTCTTGATCCAGAATTCATTCTGTCATTAAAGTAGCTATTTTTTGCGCTACACAGGTTTCAAGATATTCTAAACTCAATGGCTTGGTAATATAATCATTAGCACCTAAACTCGCGGTCTCCTGAATAATATCCCTAGCTTCAACAGCTGTAACCATAATTATCTTCACCGTCAGCTTCTGTTCTTTGATCCAATGAAGAATTTCAATTCCATCGCGCGGGCCTTTCATCCGCACGTCAAGTAAGGCCACATGTGGTTTTTCTTCCTGAAGTGCCTTATACGCATCCTCTTTTGTCGCTGCAGTTACCACCGTATACTTCCGGCCGATAAAAAACTCTGATAAAAAATCCCTAATTTCCGACTCATCATCAACAATAAGCAGTTTTTTCATAAAGCCTTCTCTCGACATATTTATGATTTCCAAGACCCGTACTACAGACTTTAATATGATTATCGACCCTCGGTAATATAAGCTAAATTACAGATTAATTTTACCCGCAAGGCACGCCAAACGCTATGAAAAAAAAGCTTGTTTAAGTTATTGGAGCAGAGGTCTCTCAAAAAACAAATAGATTTGACCGATTTTAAATAGGGTTCACTGAAAAAAGTTTTTAAGAGCAACAACTAAATATTTTCCAGCCATATCGTTTCATTTTCCTAT
>Ga0156235_135_pt1 | contig 19036 bp, 16 predicted proteins | sample RifCSPlowO2_12_FD_107882 | JGI IMG/M metagenome (GOLD analysis project Ga0156235, IMG submission 107882) | Omnitrophica bacterium RIFCSPLOWO2_12_FULL_44_17 | reverse complement strand
GCGTAGGGGCCTCACTGCACAGCTTTTTACACTGTCTGAGCGGGGAGATGCCTGCTTTGCGGGAACAGCGAACTTCAAACGGCTAAATAATTACGGAAGTAAGGGGCATCGAAGGCTTGCACCAAAGACAATTAACATGACGTTTTCTGTTTGTTCTGATAGAATCCACGCCTTATGCCAACGCAAAAACGAAGAAGAAATGTACGGAATATCGCTATTGTTGCCCATGTTGACCATGGGAAAACCACGCTTGTGGACGCCCTTTTAAAACAATCGGGGGCGTATAAATTTCACGAGGGTGAAACGACTGTTATGGATTCGAATCCTCTTGAGAAAGAGCGCGGGATTACGATTTTTTCGAAAAATGCGTCTTTCATATATAAGGATACGCTTTTCAATATTGTGGACACGCCCGGCCACGCGGATTTCGGAAGCGAAGTCGAACGAATTCTCAAAATGGTGGACGGCGTTTTACTGCTTGTTGATGCATTTGACGGACCGATGCCGCAAACAAAATTCGTTTTACGGAAATCGTTGGAGCTTCATCTCAAACCGATTCTTGTGGTGAATAAAGTGGACCGGCCTGGGGCACGGCCGCATGAAGTGGTTGATTTGACGTTCGATCTTTTTTGCGAATTGAATGCGACAGATGAACAGCTTGATTTTCCGATTGTATACGCATCCGCGAAAGAAGGATGGGCGTCGCTTGAGCCGGACGAATCTTCTCAAGATATGAAACCGCTTCTCGACACGATTCTTCATCGCGTGCTTCCGCCTATTGCGGATCCGGAGCTTCCTTTTCAAATGCTGGTGACGATGCTCGATTATGATTCGTATGTCGGACGAATTGCGATCGGGAGAATTTCCCACGGAAAAGTTAAAGTAGGAGATTTGGTTGCATTGGTGAAACGGGACGGCAGGGTCGGGCGCGGGAAAGTGACCAAAATTTTAAAATACAAAGGACTTAAACGGATAGAAGCTGAATCTGCCGAAGCAGGCGATATCGCGTCTATTGCCGGAATTGAAGAGGTTCACGTCGCCGACACGCTTACCGATCCCATCAAGCCGGAAGCGATTTCTGCGGTTAAAATTGACGAGCCAACAATTTCGATGAATTTTGCTCATAATTCAAGCCCGCTTGCCGGAAAAGACGGAGGGCGTTTTCTGACCTCGCGGCATATCCGGGAAAGGCTGATGCACGAGGCGATGATGAATGTCGGAATCCGCGTGGAAGAAGTTCCGGGCGAGGACCGTTTCAAGCTTTCGGGGCGCGGAGAACTGCACCTTTCTATTTTGATCGAAACCATGCGGCGCGAAGGGTATGAAATTGAAGTATCGAGGCCGGAAGTGATTATTAAAGAAGAAGGTGGCGAAAAATTAGAGCCGGTCGAAGAAGTTGTGATTGAAGTCGATCCCGGTTATCAAGGCGCGGTCATTGAAGCGCTGGGGACACGAAAAGCAGAAATGAAAAATATGCTTCCGAGCGCTGTCGGTACGATCCGCATGGAATTTCTCATCCCGTCACGGGGCCTTTTGGGTTTTCGAAGCGAGCTGCTGATGATTACGCGAGGAACCGGGATTATGTACCAAAATTTTTATGATTACCAAAAATTCAAAGGAGAAATTGCCGGGCGGCAGAGAGGGGTTCAAATTTCACAAGGTTCCGGGCAAGCCGTGGCGTATGCGCTTTGGGGGCTCCAGGAGCGCGGAGAAATTTTTGTGCAGCCAGGAAGAGAACTTTATGAAGGAATGATCATCGGAGTTAACAATAAAGGCTGTGATTTAGTCGTCAACGCGATTCGCGAAAAGAAATTAAGCAATATGCGCGCGGCCGGTTCTGATGAAGCCATTCAATTAACTCCACCGCGCGAAATGACGCTTGAATTTGCGCTCGAATTTATCGAAAGAGACGAACTCGTCGAAGTGACCCCCAAAAATATCCGTCTTAGGAAACGTTATCTGAACGAAAACGAACGAAAGCGTGCGCAAAAGCAAACTCAGCAATCGTAATTCTCCATAAAGATTCCGCTTCAATTCCGGCTTTTATCGATTAAAATACAACCCATATTAAACAGTCTTTTATCTGGTCACTATTTGGTGAGGCAAAGATGAATCAGCCGGAACAGTTTACAGATGATTTATCGATCGTTATTTGCGGAGAAGCCGGGCAGGGTGTACAAACCATACAAGTTGTTTTGATACAAGTTCTTCGCCTCGCCGGTTATTACGCTTTTGCAACACCTGAATTTATGTCACGCATTCGCGGAGGCAGCAATTCTACAGAAATCCGGGTTTCCTCCCAACGGATCGGAAGTTTTGTCGAGAAGATCGATTTTCTCATTCCTTTAGATCGAAAAGCAATTTCGCATCTGGATTGGCGGATTTCAAACCACACCTTTATCATTGGAGACCAAGGACAATTGGGGACCGAAAAGCCGGTTTATGATATTCAGTTTCAAAAAATAGCCAAAGAAATAGGCGGAGATATTTATTTTAATATCATCGCGGCGGGCTTTATCATCGGCGTTTTTAACATCGATCAAAATTTATTTACAAATTTTCTCAAAGCCTTTTTTAAAGAAAAATCTGCTGAAATAATCGAAAAAAATTGTAGTGCGGGATTCCGCGGGTGGAATCTCGGCCGGGAATTTTGTGCATCTCGCGGCATATCTATATCAATTCAACAACACGAAGATATGCGGAATGAGTTTTTTTTGAACGGTGCGGAAGCGGTCGGATTGGGTGCGATTGCCGGCGGATGTAATTTTATTTCGGCATATCCGATGTCCCCTTCAACCGGCGTCCTGGTGTTTTTGGCCGAGCAGGCGGAAAAGTTTGGAATTGTTGTCGAGCAGGCAGAAGATGAAATTTCCGGAATGAATATGGCTTTAGGTAGCTGGTATGCAGGCGGCAGGGCGCTGGTGTCAACTTCCGGCGGCGGATTCGCATTAATGACGGAAGGATTAAGCCTTGCCGGCTGTATTGAATCGCCTGTTGTTGTTCATTTAGCGCAACGTCCGGGACCGGCGACAGGGCTTCCGACGCGTACGGAGCAAGGCGATTTGGAATTGGCATTGTACGCAGGACACGGAGAATTCCCCCGGGTTATTTATGCGCCGGGAACGATACAGGATGCATTTTTCTGTACGCGAAAAGCGTTTGAAATTGCTGATCGCTATCAAATTCCGGTGTTCATTCTGACGGATCAATTTCTGATGGATTCTTATTTCAGTATTCCGCTTCTTGATTTCCCAAAAGATCAACCACTCAATCATATTGTTCAAACAGAAGAAAATTATAAACGGTATCAACTGACGGAAAATGGAATTTCACCGCGAGGGATTCCGGGTTTTGGCCGCGGAATTGTTTGTGTGGATAGCGACGAACACGATGAAGGCGGTTATATTACGGAAGATTTCCGGGTCCGCAAATCAATGGTTGATAAGCGTTTGCGAAAAGAAAAATTTCTGGCTCGTGAAATATTGGCGCCGGAACTAATCGGAGATGAAAATTTCAAGAAATTAGTTGTCGGCTGGGGTTCTACCTATTCTGTGATCTGCGAGGCGCTTGAACGAAGAGGCGACGCTCAGGTGGCATTTTTATATTGTAAACAAATTTATCCGCTACCTTCCGAAGTAGAAATGTATTTGAAGAAAGCAAAAGAAACAATCGTTGTGGAGAATAATGCGACGGGGCAGTTTGCAAAACTGATCAAACGAGAAACGGGAATTTCGGTGACCCGGAAAATTTTAAAATATGACGGATTTCCGTTTTCGGTGGAAAAAATCGAAGAGGCACTCTGATGGCTGTATCAAATTTAGATTTGAAATGTGATGTGGCGTGGTGTCCCGGCTGCGGGAATTACGGGATTCTGACCCTCCTAAAAGAGGTGATCACGGAACTTGCTTTACCGAGAGAGAAACTCGTGATGGTTTCCGGCATCGGACAGGCTGCGAAAATTCCGCAATATTTTAAAACAAATTATTTCAACGGACTCCACGGACGAGCGCTTCCGCCCGCAACGGCGATTAAGGCATCTAATCCCGAATTGACGGTCATTGCGGAAAGCGGAGACGGCGATATGTACGGGGAAGGCGGGAATCATTTTATTCATTGCATCAGGCGGAATCCCGACATCAAAAATTTTGTCCACAATAATATGGTTTACGGCCTTACCAAAGGGCAGGCTTCGCCAACGAGCGAACGCGGATTTGTCACGCCGGTTCAGATCGGAGGCGTGATTTTAGAGCCTTTCAACCCGATTGCGGTTGCAATTGCTTTGGATGCGTCGTTTGTGGCCCGGGCGTTTGTCGGACATCAAAAAGAAACGAAAACCATTTTGAAAGAAGCGATCGAGCATCACGGATATGCGCTCGTCGATATTTTCCAGCCGTGCGTCACATTCAATAAAATCAATACGTATCAATGGTTTCGCGAGCATACGTATTATCTGGATGAGAAGCATGTCGTTACCGATCGCGCGGAAGCATTTCGCCGCGCAATTGAAACCGATAAACTGCCACTCGGAATTTTTTATAAAAATCCGGACAAAAAAATTTTTGAAGAACAGTTATTAGCTTATCGCCACGAAAAAACACCGTTGTTTCAACGGAGCCGGAAGCCGGATCAATGGGCGGAGTTAATGAAGAATTTAGTGTCTGTTTAGTGTTTTGAAGTGGCGAACACGCAACCTTGTGTCATGCTCGCAGGTTTCCCTTGGGAAAGAAAGGGCCGGCCCCAGCTTTTCCGGGGTAAGCGGGGGCATCCATAGTTTCTGGATTCCCGCTTTTGCGGCACTGACAGACATTGAAAACATAATTACTATTCAATAGGTAGTCAGTACCGTCCTTAACTTCCCATGAAAGATTCGTCGGTTGTTAAGGGCGGGAATGACAGAAAAGCAGATGACCCTTTACGGATAATCACTTCAAAACGCTAAACAAATACAAAAGTTAGAACAGAGTTTTTGAGTTAAAACGAATGACAAAAACTTTCTTTCAAGGACGGCAATTCCTGCCGGATTCTGGCAAGTTCGGTAAAATCGAGAACGACTGTCAAAATTTTATTCCCATGCAAAGGTCCGTGCGCAAGAATCCCCCCCCATGGATCGACGATCATGCTGTTTCCGAAAAATTCGACTCCGAGCGAAATGATGCTTGAATTTGAGCCCGAAGTTATTGGAAAATGTTTTTTTATTTGCTATTATATTGAAAAATAACCATAAAAATCAAAACAAGAGAAGTCGTAAATTAGAAATAGTAGATGAAAATTGCAATCACATCAAACGGTTGTAGCAGAAGAAACTTGGATTCTGTTCGGATCCAAAACTATTTTCGTTTAAATCGGTGTAAAATAGTTTCTAATTTTAAAGACGCGGATTATATTTTATTTGTAACGTGTGCGTTCAGAGAAGGAAAGGCAAAGGAATGTTTTGCACAGATCGACGAATTATCGAAATATAGCGGAGATTTAATTGTTGTTGGTTGTTTGCCGGATATTGATCCTCTTGAGCTGACCGAACGATTTCATGGGCCCTTTATTTCCACCAAGAATCTTGATCGATTGGATCATTTATTCCCAGATTTTAAAATCAAATTTAATCAAGTCTCAGATGCTCATATTTTACCGAAAACGAACATAAGTGAACCTCAAGAGAAAATATCGTTAAAATTAATTAGCAATCGTTTCCATTTAACGCGAAATGCTATAGGCGCTTTTCTCAAACGTGAAAAACAAGGGGAAGCACATCTCCGGGTTAGTTGGGGCTGCGTTGAGAATTGCGCTTATTGTGGAGTTCGAAAAGCGGTTGGCCCTTTGAAAAGCAAATCGATAATGGAATGTCTTGAGGAATATAAGCTGTTGCTACAAAAAGGGTATCGGGATTTTTTATTTGTGGCGGATAATTTAGGTGCTTATGGGCTGGATATTAAAACCGATTTTTCACAACTTCTTAAACAGTTATCTGCAATCGATCGATATTTTCGAGTGCGTTGGCAAATATGGGAAATACATCCAAGATGGGTGATTAAGTATGAACAGACATTAATTGAATATATCAAAGCCGAGAAGATCACTATGCTTTTGTCTGCGGTTCAATCCGGAAACGATCGGATTTTAAAGGTAATGAATCGGCATCACAACGCAGAGACCATAAAAGAGGTTTACTTGAAAATAAAAGAAGAAAATCCTTCAATTGTATTGAAAACACAAGTGATCGTTGGATTCCCTGGTGAGACAGATGAAGAGTTCAAAGAAACACTGGAATTTTTACGACAGGTCAGATTTTCTTTGGTTGCTGTGTATGGATATTATGATTCGTTTGATACCATAGCTTCGCACCTTCCCTCTAAATTAAGTTCGGAAACTATTCAAGAGAGATTACGATACGCCGGAGAATTCCTTAATCGTGAGCGAATTTCAAATTTTGTCATTCAATGACAGGGGAAGGAAATTTGATCGGGGTAAAGAATCAACGGGGTCAATGTTTTAGCGTTGGAAACAGGTGGCGGATCAGGTCAAGTTCCGACAAATTAAGAACAGTCGCCAAAACTTTGTTCCCGCGAAGCGGTGCGCGTGCAAGGATTTTCCCCCATGGATCGACGATCATGCTGTTTCCGAAAGACTCTACTCCATGTGGGCCGGTTCCATGCTGATTGGGTGCAATGACAAAACATTGGTTTTCAATCGCACGCGCTTTGAGCAAAGTTTCCCAGTGAGCTCTCCCGGTTTTACGCGTAAAGTTTGACGGAATGCAAAGGATCTTTGCTCCGCGTTTTGCGTAAGATTGATAAAGCGCCGGAAACCGAAGATCGTAACAGAGCGAAAGCCCCGCTCGAATTCCATCGATTTCAGCTAAGACGGGTTTTTTACCTCTCAGGCAATATTTTGATTCCTGAATTTTTTTGCCGGTTAACAAAACGTCAAACAAATGCATTTTCCGGTAAACGGCCTTGATCAACCCGTCCGGCCCGATCAAAGCAGAAGAATTAAATATTTTCTTTGGATGTTTCGTTTTTTCTGCGACGCTTCCCGCAAGAATTAAAACGCGATATTTTTTTGCAAGGGCCATCAATGGATAAAGCGAGGGGCCCGGGATAGGTTCTCCGGCAGATTGAGTAGCGCCTTCGTGTCCGCGGATATTAAACATCTCGGGAAGCACAATCAGGCGCGCTTTGTTCCGGATCGCGATTGTGACGAGACGAACCGCTGTTGCGAGATTTTTCGCTTTATTTGAACCTGCGGCTAATTGTATGGCAGCGACTTTCAGTGTTTGTCTCATCGATTCACTTTTGATCGGAACAAATTTTGCTTGGTAAAATCCGTTCGGCCTTTAAAAATTATTTTTTTACTTCAACAAAATCGCCTTGCTTCAAATCTGCATGATACTTCTGAAGCGATTTGACTTTGGACTTTCCTTTGATTCGCGCGGTAATGCCTTGGGCGGCGGCAAATGCTGCAGCCGTTGTTGTCACAAACGGAATTTTATATTTGATCGCTGATTTTCGGATGTACGAATCATCGGAATGACTTCGCTTTCCGCTTGGTGTGTTGACGATTAACTGAATTTTGGCGTTTGTAATCGCATCTACGATATTCGGCCGCCCGTCGCCGATTTTTAAAATCGGATCCGAATCAATACTGTTCTCTTTGAAAAAGAGGTGTGTTCCTTCCGTGGCACGGATTTTAAATCCGAGTTTTTTGAAAATTTTCGCGGACTCCAGCACTTCTTTTTTATCTTCATCCGCAACGGTGATTAAAACCGTTCCCTCAAGCGGGAGCGGAGTTTGAGTGGCTTCTTGTGCCTTGTAAAACGCCAGTCCGAACGAATCCGCCATTCCTAATACTTCGCCCGTCGAGCGCATTTCCGGGCCGAGGACGGGATCTACTTCCGGGAACATATTGAAAGGAAATACCGCTTCTTTGACTCCGAAATGCGGAATCGGCGTGTGTTCAAGATTCAGATCAGATAATTTTTTGCCGAGCATGATCTGAGACGCGATTCGCGCCATCGGAATATTGCAAACTTTGGAAACAATCGGGACGGTCCGTGAAGCGCGGGGATTCGCTTCAAGGACGTAAACTTTGTCATTTGCAATCGCATATTGTACGTTGATGAGACCCACAACATGCAATTCTTTTGCGATGGTTTCTGTGTAGGTTTGAATGGTTTGAATATGTTTTTCAGGAATCGTAATCGGAGGAATGACACAGGCAGAATCCCCTGAATGAATGCCGGCCAGCTCGATGTGCTCCATCACGGCTGGAACAAACGTAGCGCTTCCGTCCGCAATGGCATCGGCTTCGGCTTCGATTGCGTTTTCGAGGAATTTATCGATCAGAATCGGACGTTCCGGAGAAACATCAACCGCGGCGGTAACGTAATTGCGAAGCATATCTTCATCTCGGACAACTTCCATGGCGCGTCCGCCGAGCACATAAGACGGCCGAACCATTAACGGATAACCGATTTTCTTTGCGATTGCCAGCGCTTGTTCCAACATGCTTGCCATTCCCGATTCAGGTTGCGGAATCCCGAGTTTTTCCATTATTTTCCGGAACCGGTCGCGGTCTTCGGCAAGGTCGATGGTTTCCGGCGTTGTCCCTAAAATTTTCACGCCAGCTTTTTCGAGTTCTGCTGCAATATTGAGCGGTGTTTGTCCGCCAAATTGTACAATCACGCCTTCGGGTTTTTCTTTTTCATAAATACTGAGCACGTCTTCGACGGTAAGCGGTTCAAAATAAAGTTTGTCGGAGGTGTCGTAATCGGTGGAAACAGTCTCCGGATTGCAATTGACCATAATGGATTCATAGCCTGCCTCACGAATAGCGAATGCCGCATGCACGCAGCAATAATCGAATTCAATTCCTTGTCCGATCCGGTTTGGACCTCCGCCGAGAACCATGATTTTTTTTCGATTGCTCACACCGACCGTGTCCGGTGCGTTATAGGTTGAATAATAATAAGCGGCATTCTTAACGCCACTCACGGGGACGGCTTCCCACGACTCAACCACGCCGAGCGTTTTCCGTTTTTCCCGGATTTGTGTTTCGGAAATGTTGAGAAGTTTCGAGAGATATTTATCTGCAAAGCCGTCTTTTTTTGCGCGAGTCAGGAGCGCGTCTGGCAGCATTTTGCCTTTGTATTTCAGGATTTCTTCTTCGAGCATGACAAGTTCTTTCATTTGCCCGAGAAACCACGGTTTAATGCTTGTTTTTTCATAAAGTGCCTGGATGTCGGCACCTTTTCGAAGCGCTTCATACATTTGAAATTGACGTTCGCTTGTCGGTGTTGAAAGTAGCTGCATCAATTCCTCAAGCGATTTTTGATTGAAATTTTTGGCGAACCCAAGCCCGTGCCGCCCGATTTCAAGCGAACGGATAGCTTTTTGAAATGCTTCTTTATAATTTTTTCCGATACTCATGACTTCGCCCACGGCGCGCATTTGCGTTCCGAGTTTGTCCTCAACGCCGCGGAATTTTTCAAATGCCCAGCGCGAGAATTTAATGACAACATAATTTCCGGACGGTGTATATTTTTCAAGGCTTCCGTCACGCCAGTAGGGAATTTCATCCATGGTCAACCCTCCGGCGAGAAGCGAGGAAACGAAAGCAATCGGAAATCCTGTGGCTTTGGAGGCAAGTGCGGAAGAGCGGGATGTTCTCGGATTGATTTCAATGACGACCACACGGCCGGTTTTTGGGTCATGGGCAAATTGGATATTTGTTCCGCCGATGACTTCGATTGCTTCAACAATGTCGTAAGAATATTTCTGCAATTTTTTTTGCAGCTTCGGATCAATGGTCAGCATGGGCGCTGCGCAAAAAGAGTCTCCCGTGTGAACGCCCATCGCATCAATATTTTCAATAAAACAAACCGTGATCATTTGATTTTTTGCGTCCCGCACAACCTCGAGTTCAAGTTCTTCCCAACCCAAGACCGATTCTTCAATTAAAATTTGATGAATCATACTTGCTGCGATTCCGCGGGCCGCAACGGTCCGAAGCTCTTCAATGTTATAAACGAGTCCGCTGCCCGTGCCGCCCATGGTATAAGCGGGACGAATGACAACGGGATATCCGAGTTCTTCCGCTATTTTTTCGGCGTCTTCAACGGTTTCTGCAGCCTTGCTTTTGGGCATGTCGATTCCCAGGCGCTTCATGGTTTCTTTAAAGACGGTTCTATCTTCACCACGTTCGATTGCATCGATATTAACACCAATAACTTGAACACCGTATTTTTTCAAAATACCGGCTTTTGCTAATTGCGACGAAAGGTTCAGGCCGGTTTGTCCGCCGAGATTCGGCAGAAGGGCGTCCGGTTTTTCCTGCGCGATAATTTCTTCCAGGCATTGCATGTTTAAAGGTTCAATATAGGTGACATGTGCCATTCCGGGATCGGTCATAATGGTTGCCGGGTTTGAATTGACAAGAACGATTTCGTAACCCAAAGATCGCAAGGCTTTACACGCTTGTGTTCCGGAATAATCAAATTCGCATGCTTGACCGATGATAATCGGGCCCGAACCAATGATCATGACTTTGTGGATATCTTTACGTTTTGGCATAAATTAGGGACCTCCCATAAATGGATTTTAAAATTGCTGATACCGCCGGATTAATCTGATAAATTACCAAATTATCAGGGCCAATCGGGGTGTGTTGATTGGTGCAACATAACTTACTTTTTCATGAAAATCAAGCGGGAAAAACCACAGGATAAATCGGCTTGACTTTCATGATAACCCGATATAATAAGGTCGTTTTCATTGCCATTTTTCGGCCAAATTAATTGTTAAATTTAACCCGACTTTCTCATCGATTTTGTGAATCGACGAGAAAGTCGCTTTGGGCGCAAAAGTTACGCCCAAAGTTTTGCGCCCTTGTTAAATCAGGGCGCAAAAGATAAGCCCTGCGTCGCAAAGACGTAAACATCTTTGCACCGCAGCTCTTACGAGCGGAATTTCTTATTAATGATGAGAAATCCGGGCTAATCCTTCAAACAAGGAGATCATTCATGAAGTCAATCAAAGGAACAAAAACGGAAAAGAATTTATTGGCTGCGTTTGCCGGCGAATCGCAGGCCAGAAACCGTTACACGTTTGCTGCCAAGGTTGCTGAAAATGAGGGGTATGAGCAAATCGCCAATATTTTCATCGAAACTGCAGATAACGAACGAATGCATGCCAAGCGTTTCTACCGTTTTCTCGAAGGCGGTGATGTGGAAATTACGGCAAGCTACCCTGCTGGAGTTTCCGGGAATACGACTGCGCAACTTGAAGCTGGGGCGGCAGGTGAGCATCTGGAATGGACCAAATTGTATGTTGAGTCCGCCAAAGTGGCGGATGAAGAGGGTTTCCCTGAAGTAGCTACGCAATTTCGTATGATTGCGAAAGTCGAAGAAAAGCATGAAGCCCGTTACCGGAAATTGATTGAAAATATAAAAGGTAGCAAAGTGTTTAAGAAGGATACAAAAGTCCGCTGGAAATGCTTAAAGTGCGGACATATTCATGAGGGGCCGGAAGCGCCTAAAACATGCCCGGCATGCGATCATCCGCAGGCCTATTTTGAAATGTTTGTGGAAACATATTGATAACTAGACAAAGTTGTTTGTGACGGCATTGCAATTGAAATGCAATACAATATTTTTCGCATTTTCTATAAAGCATTATAAATAAATAACTTATATCGTTCTCAAAAAACGATAAACTTTCTGGACCCCGAGAGCTCTTGACAATTCAATTATAGCTGTTAAGCTTCCTCTATCTAACAGAGGAGAGTAATTACCGAAAGATTCCACTGGCCGTTTAGTTGTTTAGAACGGTATATCCTTAAGCAGCATCCGAGGATATGGGTGCAGGCTCTGAAGTATTCATCCTGACGGTAAACATATTTAAGCGCCTTTTAATTTTGAGTTGTTATTTCCCGACATGAGGGAAATAGGGACTTTAAATTAAAAGGCGCTTTTTTCTTCAAGTAGGTTCAAATTTAAGATGAAGGGAGGTGAAAAAAATGAAAAAGATCACATTATTATTGATTGTGGCTCTCGTTATTTTGCAAGGGGCCGCATTCGCAGAAACTCTAAAGGGTACGGTGAAGGCTGTTGACGCTGTAAAGAAAGAAATGGAGATTATTTCTTTGATGGGCCCATCAACGATTGCATATGAAGACGCAACCACATGGCCGGCAGATGTTACAGATCCCGCAACCCTTGTTGGAAGGCGCGTTTCCGTGACTACGGATGACACGACCAAAAAAGCAACTTCTGTTGAAGTGGTGAGCATTGTGATGCCGATGATTCCGCCAGCTCCTGCTGCTGAATCAGTCGAATCCATGCCTCCTCCACCGCTGGCAGAAGAGCCAGCACAGTAATCGTCAGTTTCTCTGGTTCTAAGAGAATTGACCGCCCAATTTCCACAGGGGAAGCGGGAGAGAGGCTGTAAGCGGGTGAACTTCATTGGCTGTAACGGTGAAGCGGGCTAATCTGCGGTCCCAACCCAAAAGCTAATCTCGTCGGCGTAGCAGATGGCTTCATTCATAAATGAAGAAAGTATTATGGAAAGCAAAAGGGCCGGATGTTATCATCCGGTCCTTTTTTTAAGGCAATGCAATAACGTTAAAATTACCAATAAAAAAGATTATTTTGGCGCGAAATGAAACCGATTCTTTTATTGATTGTTTCGAATATATTTATGACCGCGGCGTGGTATGGGCATTTGCGTTACAAAAATACCGCACTCTGGAAAGTAATTTTAATCAGCTGGTTGATTGCGTTTGTGGAATATTGTTTCCAAGTTCCGGCAAACCGTATCGGATCTTACCAATTTAACACTGCCCAGCTCAAAACCATTCAGGAAGTGATTACGCTGGTTGTCTTTTGCGTTTTTTCGGTTGTCTATTTAAAAGAGGGAATCAAATGGAATTATCTAGTAGGGTTTATGTTTATGGTCGTTGCGGTTTTTTTTGTGTTTAAGAAATGGTGAATCAGGTTTTCGAATATGCTTAAAATTTTCTGGTTCGCATCTTCCGCAATAGAGTTTTATCAAATCCGTCCGCTTTAATTCTCTCAGCGCCTCAATAATAAGAGGTTTGTTTTTTTCCTGTTTATACTGGATAAGCGCCCGCGCCATTTTTCTTTCACGAACACTTTTTAGAGAGGTTACGGTTTTACCGGAGAACGGATGTTTTCCGGTGTGGTATATGCAGGCCGATACGGTCATTGGAAGCGGAATAAAATCCTGAATTTGCTCCGGATGCATTCGCATTTTAATTAGATAAAGGGATAAATCGAGAGCCGATTGTAAATCCGAACCGGGATGCGCGCTGATAAAATAATTGACGAGAAACTGATTTTTACCGAGTTTTTTATTCATGGCGGCGAATCGTGAAGCGAATTTCTCGTAAATGCGAAACGAAGGTTTGTTCATTAATTGCAGAACGGTATCAGCATCATATTCCGGAGCAACTTTCAAAAGGCCGCTCACGTGATGTTTGCATAATGCCTCTAAGTATTTATCCGAATATTTATCAATTAATAAATCGTAGCGAAGACCGCTTGAGATGAACAAATGTTTCACCCTTGGAATTTTCATGACATCCTTCCAAAGATCGACGGTTTCGTCGTATCCTAATTCCAAACGAGGACATTGTGCGGGCATCAAGCATTTCTTATGTTTGCAGGTACCGTGTTTTTCCCAAAGTTCGCACGACGCTTGATATAAATTGGCGGTAGGGCCGCCGATATCCGTAATCGTTCCTTTAAATTCTTTTTGCTGCGCAAGCAAACGTACTTCTTTTAAAATCGAAGCTTTGCTTCGGCTTTGCAAAATGCGACCCTGATGGGCATAAAGCGAACAGAAACTGCATTCGCCGGGACAGCCGCGATGCGAAGTAATTGAAAAACGAACTATCTCAAAACCGGGTACGCCGCCGGTTTCGTTATACATAGGATGCCAATTCCGGGCATAAGGAAGTTCATAGATTTGATCCAGAGTTTCCGTGGTTAAAGGGGCGGCCGGCGGAAATTGAACGACAACGCGGTTGCCGTGTTGCTGAACGATCGTTTTTCCGCGAACAGGATCGCTTTCTTCGTAATGGATTTTAAAAGCTTCATTGAATTTGTTTTTATCGACTTGAATTTCTTCGAAAGAAGGAATAGTTAAATAATCAGTGAGTTTATCGGTTCGGTTTCGAACAACGACTGTTCCATGAATTTGATTAATGCTTTGAATGGCTTTTCCGCGCTTGAGAAGGCCGGCAACTTCAAGCGTTGCTTTTTCTCCCATTCCGTAAATCAACATATCTGCTTTTGAATCGACAAGAATCGAACGGCGAACTTCATTCGACCAGTAATCGTAATGTGCGAGCCGCCGCAGGCTTGCTTCAATGCCGCCGATGATGAGAGGAACGTCCGGAAAACACTCTCGGACTTTATTGGCATAAACAATTGTTGCGCGATTCGGGCGCAGGCCGGTTTTGCCGCCCGGCGAATAGTCATCTTTTTGACGTTTTTGCCCGTGGACACTGTAATTACTGAGTGCGGAATCAAGGTTTCCAGCCGTAATCCCAAAAAAAAGTTTGGGTTTCCCAAGTTTCAGGAAATCATCCGGATTTCTCCAGTCAGGTTGGGCAATAACACCCACTTTAAACCCGGCATTTTCGAGAACCCGGCCGATAACAGCTGCTCCATAGGATGGGTGGTCCACATAAGCGTCACCTGTGACGAGAATGATGTCTAAACTGGAACATCCTCGATCTTCCAAATCTTCTTGGCAAACAGGCAGAAATTGTGTATTCATAAGGGCCTTATTAGCCCGGATTTCCCATTGCTAATGAGAAATTCCGCTCGTAAGAGCTGCAGCGCAAAGAGGCAAGCCATCTTTGCGCTGCAGGGCTTATCTTTTGCGCCCTGATTTAACAAGGGCGCAAAACTTTGGGCACAACTGATTACGCTCAAAGTGCCTTTCTCGTCGATTTACAAAATCGATAAGAAAGGCAAGTTAAAATTTCATTATACGCATTTAGCCTTTTAAAGTGCAAATGAACTCCTACCTGGCACCCACAGTAACGGCACCGTTGATTTTTGTCCGTTTAAACATTTATGAATTAAAAAAAATACTAAAACCGGAATTACAGTGTTTTGGTTTATGTTTAAGGAAAGCACGAGAGAAGAAATTATACAGCTAATACATGCTAAAGCCGTCTAAATCATGCCAGTTATCAAACGTGTTCATTTGATTTTCAACTAAGCGCCAAGCTGATTTTAATCGCTTCATTCACTTTTTCTAAATAAACTTGAGGGAGATGCCCTATTTTTTTCTCAAGGCGTCGTTTGTCAATGGTGCGAATCTGCGACAGGAGGATGGTTGAGTCGGATTTCAAACTGCTGACGCTTTTCGGCAAATTCACGTTCGTAGGATATTCTTTCGAGAAACTTTTAGTGGTCAGAGGAGCAATGATGACGGTGGAAGCAATTTCATTGCCGATATCATTTTGAATCACAAGCACCGGCCGCCGGCCTGCTTGTTCAGAGCCGCGGGTCGGGTTCAAATTGACCCAAAATAAATTGCCACGTTTAACCGGCATGGTCCCAAGATTCGTTGTCAAGGTTCTTAAAATCACGCAGGACGTTTTCAGATTCGGCAATCATTTCTTGGTAGCCTTCTTTTAACAAGTCTTCTGTGGTTTTGCGGCGCTTGAGTTTCAAATAAACTACAACGGCTTTTTGAATTAAAGTACTTCTTTTCGTTCGCTCGCGCTTCGCTTCGCGATCCAATGCTTCTTTTAAGTCCTCTGGAAAGGTGATATTCAAATGCTCCATAGTGCATCTCCTTTAAAGTATGTATTATAAGTATACACTAAGATGGCTATCGGAACAAGTTCAAAAATCGGCATTTTTAAGGTGGCGGTTTAGTTTATTTCTACGGGAGATGACGAATTCTAAAACCACGTCTGCTTGTTTTGCGGCAGCGATATTCACTCTGGGAGACAGGGCTGGAGCGTGAGCAATATCGGATTTTAAATCGCCGACTATAATGAAATTACTTTTGATTTTATGAATTTTGATATCGTCACTATGGCCAATTCCTCCCAGCCCGGACGCGGAAACAATAAATTTTCCCAAAGGAAGCAGTTCTGCGGCCAGCATGCTTTTATATTCCGCCCTGTCAAAACATTCTACGACGATGGCACAGTCATAAAATAATTCCGCGATATTTGTTTTTTCTATTTTCCGGTCAATCATTTTGAGGTTGAGGTAGGGATTTATTCTTAATAGATTGATTTTTAGCGCTTCTGTTTTTTTTATTCCGATTTGGTCTGCAAAATAAAATTGCCGGTCGAGATTGGAAAGGGCGACGATATCAAAGTCAACGATTGTCAGGTTTTTAAATCCCACCCTCACAAGATTTAACGCACAATTCGATCCCAATCCGCCGGCTCCTGCAAGCCCGACTTCGGCTGTTTCTATTTTTTGTAAATTTGATTCGCCAAGTTTTTCAATCAAATTTTCCCGAAAAGCATTTGTAGTCAGATTGGCATCCAGTCTTTTAAAACCGGCTGGTATCCTTTTGCTGCCAGCATGATTTTTATTTCTTCAACATTTCTTGTGTCCGCGATTTCAAATTGAGGTAAGCTTGGTTGGCCATTACAAATGACTGTATGCCCGCCAACTTTTGTAGAAGAGCCGGCTGACATCCGGGTAATTCCAAGCGGCAGCAGGTTTTCTCTCAATTCGGGTTTTTCGCGAGTGGATAATGATATCCCGAGCCGTGGCAGAAAAATTCTTAAGGCGGTAACGATTTGCGCCATATTTTTGTCGCTGACGGGATTTAAAACATTGAAATGTCCGGGATGTGACTTGAGTCTTGGGATGGAAACTCCGATTTCTGCATCAGGAAAGAGGTCCTGTAAATATTTCGCGTGAAATCCCAGGAAGAAAACATCTTTTCGCCAATTAGCCAACCCCAGCAAAGCGCCGATATTGATTGCCCGCATTCCTTGCCTTCCTGCTCTTTCTGGAGCGGTTAATCGGAAAAGATAATCTTTTTTGGGGCCCGCCTGATGAACCTGGCGGTAAATTGTTTCATCGTAGGTTTCCTGGTATAACGTAAGCCCATCTACTCCTGCTTCGATAAGACCGGCATATTCGTTTTCGGTCAGCGCGGGAATTTCTACGGCAATCGAGCTGAAATATTTTTTTAAAAGCTGCACGCAATCCGTAAGATAATCAAGCGAGCTGTTTGTTTTGGATTCTCCGGTTAGAATTAAAATGTGTTTTAATCCGGAAGAAGAAATGAAAGCGGCCTCTTTTTCAATTTCTTCCGGGCTTAATTTTTTTCTGGGAAGGTCATGGCTTGCATTAAACCCGCAGTAAGCGCATTGATTGTCACAATAGTTGGAAATATAAATCGGTGTATAAAGTTGAATCGTTTTCCCGAAATGCATGGATGTTAATTGATGGGCCCGCTCAGCTATTGTTTCCAGATGATTTTCCGCTGTTGGGGAAAGAAGCGTCAACAATTGATGTTCATCTTGCCGATTTGATTGAATCGCCTCCTCGATGTTTTCGGAAGAAACACGGCCAAAGAATTCTTCAAATGGAAACGATTGATATGGAAGAAGTGTTTCGTAATAGCTCATGTTTTAATTATCCATTTTCATTTCTTAAAAATCCGGTGAGCGGGGAAGAAGCGTTTGGCGCCATATTGTCAGGCGAAAGTCCCGCTAAATAAGCGCGTCTTCCGGCGCTTACCGCATCGCGAAATGCTTTTGCCATATTGACCGGATCTTTTGCGATTGCGATCGCCGTATTGACAAGCACAGCCGCGCAGCCGAGTTCCAAGCATTTACACGCGTCTGAAGGGCTGCCGAGTCCTGCGTCTACGATAATGGGAATTTTGATTTCGCGAATCATTATGTCGACTAATTCTTTTGTTTTGATTCCGCGACCACTTCCGATGGGAGACCCAAGTGGCATCACTGCGGCGGCGCCCGCATCCACAAACCGTTTCGCCATCGATAAATCAGGACTCATATAAGGAAGCACGATAAAACCTTCTTTTGCGAGAACTTCGGTTGCCCTTAACGTTTCAAGATTATCCGGTAAAAGATATTTATTGTCTTGAATCACTTCAATCTTGATCCAATTACCTGTGCCACTTGCTTTGGCGAGCCGCGCGATTCGAACAGCTTCGTCTGCATTTCGCGCTCCTGAAGTGTTTGGCATGCTAATGCATGTTTTCGGAATGTAATTTAAAATGTTATCCTCTTTTGAACTTGAATCTACACGCCGCAAGGCAACCGTCACCACATCGGGCAAAGCGATTTCTAAAGCGCTTTGCATGAGGGAATAACTGGGAAATTTTCCGGTTCCAATAAACAGACGGTTTCGAATGGATCGTCCGCCGATTATTAATGAATCTTCCATTTTTATCCTCCTCCAACGAAGCTTATTATTTCTATTTGGTCGTTTTCTTCCAGGACAACTTCTTTCCATTCCTCTTTTGGTACAATCCGAAGGTTACGCTCAATCACGATGCGTTCAGGCGATAATTTTTTATTGATAGCCAGTTCCCAAAGATTTAACGCTTCCTCAACGTTTTCGTTTTTGCCGTTTATTTTGATAACCATTTGATTGTCCTTCTTATGGTTTTAATGAAATCAAATCCGCCACACAGCTTTGGCGGATTAAATTCGCATAACAACTTACGTTCCGTAAGTTGTGTGCTCATTTAAAATAAAAAACCCTTATACCGAAGCATAAGGGTTTCAACTTGTAACCGAATTGTTGCGTGATTCCCTACGCTGGCATTATCCAGATCAGGTTCTTCGGGTCATCCGTTTTAACGGAACTCTCAGGCCGTGATACGACCTCCCCATCAAAAGAACAATGGACGGATACTATCTCGTTTAGTTATGGGTGTCTATTATTTTTTTGTTCTAACATCAAAAAAGGGGACAGGCATGAATGGCACTGACTTAAGCGGCTGCAGCATAAATTGTCCTCCATTCGTCCCGCGATATTTTTAACATTGAATAA
>Ga0156235_134_pt1 | contig 19145 bp, 16 predicted proteins | sample RifCSPlowO2_12_FD_107882 | JGI IMG/M metagenome (GOLD analysis project Ga0156235, IMG submission 107882) | Omnitrophica bacterium RIFCSPLOWO2_12_FULL_44_17 | reverse complement strand
TAAAATCCACCGGCTTGCTCAGTAACCTTGATGATGAGGCAACGATTCGATGCCCCTTACTTCCTTCGGTTACCTTTTATTATGAGTCAACTGGAGGAATCTACCGGATAATCGTCAGGCTTAACGAATAACCGTGGACATAATTTTTGGGGCCGACTGGCCCGAACTCTCCATTCGCAAAAAAACCGGCGAGTGGAAGCGGTCCGCGCATGGACTGAATCATCTTCACATCGTGATCGGGTTTCCCGAAAAGGCCCAACCCCCGCCCGCAACAGTTCACTAAAAAAATAGCTTCGGGCAAACCCCTGTTTTTCTTTTTGATCTGATAATTTCTCTCCTTTACACTTTTTCCCAAACTCAATCTCAGGTCTTCCTTTGATGAATCCGCATCCCGCAATTGAAACTGAACTGTTTGACCGGCCTTCAAAATGGCTCCGATTGCCAGTGCATTCCGTTCCTGATCCGCGCCCACAATATTCCGGATCAAAAAATCTCCGCGCTGAAAATTTACTTTTCGCTCGTCCATCGCTAATCCGACGAACAGGGAATCTTTCGCCAGATTCCGGTCCCCTTCAGGAAGCTTATCGTACATTTCCTGCAAAACTTTCAGTGCCGGCTGGCTTCCTAATTCGTAGAGAATATTACGGTCCACTTTCGTAATCGCATAGGGTTCCCCCACCGGACGGCAGCCTTGTGAAACAATCGTTTCAAATTCGATATCGCCGCATAACACCACCCCGACCACACCACTTTCATAAACTTCTCCATTCAGCATCAGCCAATTTTCGAAGCCAAGGACATTCGCGCTCGCCATTCCTCCGATCACCGGTGAACACGGATATCCTTCATTCAAAAGTTCGACAAATTTTCCCGAATCACATGTCATCGGTTCTGCCAGACAAAGGAAATGGGGCTTATCTGTCGGATAAAGGTCAAGGCTTGCAAGCAGTTCTTTCCCCGAAGAAATCGTATCCACGTCTTCGGGAAAGAATGAGAAAGGAAGAACTTTCACACCCGGAAGATGCATCGCCATCAATGATACTGCCGGTTTCGACTCATACTCGCTTTTATGACCTACGACCCCGTAGGCATTGCACGCAAGTAAACAATTGACCGAAAGTTTAGCCCGCAAAATCGACCAAATCTTTTGATGATCAACTTCCAAATAAACGGCTGAAACAAAAAGAACGGCCAAATCACAGGACGCTCCTTTAAAATCCTGAATCACTTGGTCCGCCAGCATGTGAATGGCCTTTAATACATCCTTATCTTCCGAACAAGGGGTGCTGAATATTTTTTGATGGGTCATGATTCGTCATTGCGGGTGGACCGAAGTTTGTATATTTCTCCTCCCCCTTGATGGGGGAGGATGGAGGTGGGGGTGAAATTAATTGTCTTTCCCCCCATCCTAACCTTCCCCCACAAGGGGGGAAGGTTACAATTTGAAAAATGTACAAACTCCAGCGAGCGAAATGAAATCATATATTTTTCTTTTGCGTATTTTCATAATAGACCACTTCCAATACCGGATGATCCTGAAGTTTTAAGCGGGATTTTTCTTTGAAATATTGCGGAAGCACGGGATAATACGCATCCCCTTCGAAATCTGCGTGAATTTCGGTTAAATAAATTCCGTCTACCATCAGAAGTGTTTGTTGATAGAGGCTCGCGCCCCCGACAATAAAACAATGTTCCGTCTTCACCGCATGAAGCGCGCGCTCAATCGAATTGAAAAATCTGAGGTGCCCCTCATCTTTGAACCCATCCGTCGTCCAATTAAGAACAAAATTTTCGCGGCCGGGGAGTACTTTCGGCAAACTTTTATAGGTGTTCAATCCCATCAAAACCGTTTGCCCCATCGTTGTTTCCTTGAAATGCTTAAAATCGGATGGAAAATGCCACGGAAGTCGGTTCTGAATTCCAATGACTCGATTTTTCGCAACCGCTAAAATTTGATAAAGCATATGGTTCCTTTTTGCATTGAAACTTGCCCTCACCCTGCCCTCTCCCTGAGGGAGAGAGTTAGGGTGAGGGGATTTCTATATCGCCACCGGCGCTTTAATCGCCGGATGCGGATTATAATGTTCAAGTCGGAAATCCTCAAATTTAAAATCAAAAATATTTTTTACTTCCGGATTTAAAACCATCATCGGAAGCGACCGCGGCTCGCGGCTTAATTGTAATTTTACTTGTTCCGTGTGATTTAAATAAATATGAACGTCACCAAACGTATGCACAAATTCGCCCGGCTGAAGCCCAGTCACATGCGCCATCATTATCGTCAGAAGGGCGTAAGAGGCAATATTAAACGGCACGCCTAAAAACACATCCGCACTGCGTTGATAAAGCTGGCAACTTAATTTTCCGCCGGCCGCATAAAATTGAAACATCATATGACATGGCGGAAGCGCCATTTCTTTAATCTCACCGGCATTCCAAGCGCTCACAATCATCCGTCGGCTATCCGGATTGGTCTTGATTAAATTCACAACTTCCGAAATCTGATCAATGGCATGCCCATCGGAAGTCTTCCATGACCGCCACTGATGCCCGTACACCGGGCCCAGTTCGCCTTTTTCATCGGCCCATTCATCCCAAATCGATACCCCGTTATCTCTCAGATACCGGACATTCGTATCTCCACGCAAAAACCAGAGGAGTTCATAAATGACCGACTTCAGATGCACTTTTTTTGTCGTCACGAGAGGGAATCCGTCGGCCAGATTAAAACGCATCTGATATCCGAAAGTACTGATCGTTCCGGTGCCGGTCCGGTCGGCTTTTTCAATCCCTGTATCAAGAATATGTTGTAATAATTGAAGATATTGTCGCATGGAATTTATTGTACCACGACCGTCAAAGGTTTCATTAATTAAAACAAAATGATACTGTAATAAATATAAACCAAAATTGAAAAAACGATAAAAACATATATCTCTTTACTAAAATTGAAAATATTCCGGATCACAACCGTTCCGAAAACGAGCTTGGCCGTCATCCAAAACGGCGCCTGAGAAAATAAGTTCCCGCTCAATTTTATGCTCCGCAAAGAAAACAAATCCGCACAATCCCGGGGTTTCCATTCCGAAAACCAGGCAAGAATACACAGCCAAGCGAGCAGAAACGAAAGAAACCAATAAAATAAGTTTTTGATCCGCAGAATCGCCCGGTTGAAACGCTCTTGCCGCTGATAGGAAAGGGCTTTTTGATAAAGAATCCGGTACCCTTCGCAATCTTGATTCATCGGCTAAATTCAAGCAGGTATTTTTTTAACATTAACAGGCTCTACGTTCTCCGGCTCATGACTCAGCGAAGCGGAAGAATATGTGTAATCATAATCTTGCAAAAATTCCAATTTTCCCTCCCTATCATACTTTTTTCTCTGTAACTTACGGCCGTGATCATAAATGTCAATATACTGAATCTCGCCGTTTTCGTAATACGTCACCGCGGAACCGTGAGGCCTTGCATTCTTAATTTCCCACCGTGTTTTAAGCGCTCCATTCAAACCATACGTATCTACAACCCCATTGTGCGTCTGTTCCAGCATAATTTGAGAATATTCTTTCCTCACCACATTGGACATATCACGTAAATAAACAGGATCTAAACCGTATTTCCCGGTTCTTCCGTCTTCGATATAAATGTTTTCAATTCTTCGAATCAACTCACGTTGTTCGATTTCGGAAAGTTTAAGCGGCCGGATTAAATCCCCCAACGTTGTATAAAAACGCTCAACCTGTTCGCGTTGCTGATTCGCAAGTTGTGCTTGCTGCATTTGTTTATTCAAACCTTCCCGAAAGGATTGGGCAAAAACACCTGCCTTTTCTGCCTTGTTTTGTGCCCACTCCATCGCCGCATTTGAAAAAGAGTACTGTTCAAGCCACTGATTCGGCGATGGAACCGCCGGAAGCGGATTAACCGGCTGTAGGATCGTCGACTGGCGTTCGGGTGAAGTTCCTACCGCCATATTGGGGGGCATTTGTTGATTTGCAGACGGATTGTTCGAGGTGACTGTATTTACATTGGGATAATTTGAATTCTGATAATCTTTTTGGCCGGTTTGATTGTCATACGGCTGATAGGTAAATCCGGAACGGCGATCTAAAAAGAAAACATAAAAAAAAATAAGCGCACTAACAATAAAATAAACGGATTTTTTCCGGGCAGATTGATATCCGAAAGACATCATTCAAACTGCTCCTTCAGATTTTTTGAAGATTATTTTTTAACCCATTCACCGGACGGAAGCTGAATCGGATCGCCCGGCGCCGCTTTATCCCGCTGAACTTCGGCAAAAACCATTGTAACTTGCGGATAACCGCCCGATCCAAATTGGTTCTGATCAACGATCGCCTGATAAATCACCTGCCGGTCCCGGTTCTCGGCATTCACAATTTCACCCACACCCGGACCATTCCCCATCGCCTGTACAAATCCCTGATTATTTTCACCGATCATCCCCTGCGATTTTAATTGCTGAAGTTCGCCATAACGCGCCTGCCGGCCTGAAAGCGCCTGCTGAATTTGAGGCGTCTTTTCCCTAATATCATATTGAGCAGCCCAAGCAACTACGGACATAGAAAAACTTCCCATCAACATCATTAAGAAAATAATAAATGGAACCTTTGTTCGCATAAATCAGCCTCCCTTTGCCACCATATCTTCAATATTGTTTGCCGTATTCTTCAATCCGCGAATATCGACGACAATATTGGCATTAATTGTAATCGGACGATTCGGATCGCCGACCGCTTTTACCGTGCATCCGTACAGACATATGCTTAAAAGAAAAATAGCAGTAATACTTTTCATTTTTCTCATATTGATTTGACCTTAATCAGCCCCAATAATTGAGCCACTTGAAAAAATGAATTTTGTTTATCGACTCGCAACTCAATATTAAGATTTAAGTTGATATTATACTCCGGGATTTGAATCTCGAGAAGGATTTTCATCTTATCTCCGCCGATTGATTTGGCATTAAATTTCGCGGTCCGGTAGGAAATCAATTTCGCGCCGCCCGCAATCGCTTGAATTTCCGCCTTCTGACTGACGGCCGGGAGATACGGCGTTAAGGCGCTAAAAAACTTGGATTGCAACCTCCCGCCCGGCTGATCAATGTGGATATTTAAATCGATCACTTCCTCGTTCTTAGCATTATTTGAAATCGAAATTGTCCCGACAAGGTTCCCCGAAGAACCTTCAAGATTATCCGGATTCATCCAAGCGAGATCTTCGAGACCCAGTTGATCTACTTCCGAATTAAGTTGAAAAAACCAATCCGATCCCGCACGGATATAAGCTGTTGCATGAATTCCTCTGTATTTTTGGGATTTAAACTGTAATCCGTCGAACTGAACATATAGCCCGTGTTTAAAAAATACATGCGTCGGACAACCTTCCGTCCAAATTTCGCGAATTTGAAATGGAATTTGGCCGGTATTTGTTTTTAGATCCGCTTTAAAACCAGAAATATGCAAACTAAAATCGGATTCCAGCCAAACCCGGTCAAGACGGACGGAATTTGAAAGAATATTGCGCGTTGATAAATTGATCGCTTTCTCGAGTGCATATCGAAAAATCGGCTCACGATAAAGGAAAGGAATACTCAGCATAAGACCAAAAACAATGATCAAAATTATAATCTTTCGATTCGTCATCTCCGCCTCACTTAATTGCTATCTTCTGCATAAAGGAAATCCTTACTCCTTATGTGCCTTACACCTTAATCACAATCGCCCGAACCGGCCTCACCGGACACGCATACTGGCATTTTCCGCAGCCTGTGCATAAATCCTTATCGACAACCGGTTGTAAAAAACGCCTTCCGCCGACCACAGTTTCTTCGAGCTTAATGGCTTTGTCCGGAATCGGACATTGTTCCTCACACACAATGCATTCGTCCTGATGTTTCCATGGAATGCATATTGATTTATCGACATACGCCATCCCAAGCTTCGCCTTCTTTTTGATTTCAAGCGGAAGCTTCGGAATCGCGCCCGTCGGGCAAACATTCCCGCACAAGTTGCAATTATACTCGCATGCACCGATTTCCGGCATCAGGGCCGGAGTCCAGACACCTTCTATTCCAGCCTGCATCATGACGGGTTGAAGGCCGTTCGTAATGCACACTTTCATACAATTCCCGCAGCGGATACACCGGTCCACAAACTCACGCTCTTTCAGTGCGCCGGGCGGACGAATCACGCTTCCGGAACTATCTCCAGTCACCGCCCGTACTTCGCCCCACACCAATGATTTCCAGAAACTCGCTGAACAGATCGAAATCACAAAAAAAATCAGAAAATTCCGGCGGGATATGTTGCCGCCACTTCCAGTTGTCTCTTTTCCCACCGGCCGGGGAGAAATCGAAGAAGAAGTTCTTTTCGGCAGCCATACAAATTTTTCTGCACCAACCGGACAATCATAAACACAATCCATGCATAAAATACATTCCCCTTTCACATATCCGGCACCCTCCTTGATGGCTCCCATTCTGCAATGTTGATGGCACTTTCCGCACTGAATGCAACCGTCAACCACCCTTTCCATAAACGCCGGTTTCGAAGTCAGACCATAAATCGCGCCAAGCGGGCATAACATACGGCACCATATCCTTGTCATGCTCAACGCGAATATCACGACGACAAAAAAGAAAGTGAAAATCGCCGTTGAATTGGCAAAGTAATAAATATTGATGCCGAGGAATGACGCCTTAAGCGTCCGGTAAAAATCATAAACAGAACCGTAAAGATTAAAATTCTGAATCACCCAGACAAAACACTTATCAATTAAAAACGTAACTCCGGGAATGCAATTGAGCGAGATAAATCTTGCCGTTATCACGAGCGGGTCATACAGCCAAGCCACCTGGACTCCGAAAATTGCCGCGATAACCACCGACCCCAAGATGAAATATTTGAACCTCCTAATCCGTTTATTCTGCGCATCGTTTAATATGCGTTTCTTCGTCTTAAACGCTCCAACAAGATCAATCAATCGTCCCAGCGGACAAACCCATCCACAGAAAAAACGGCCCAGAATACCGGTCAATATCAGCATCACAACGGAAACGATCACCCCGGGCAAAATCACCCGTTCACTGAGCGATGTGAAGAAAACAACCAAGGGATCGATCTTAAAGATCAACTCCGGAGATAAAATGCCGGTAAGCGGATACGTAGTGGACCAGAGGATATAAATAAAAAGCAGCAGAAAAAAATATTGTGAGCATCTTCGCGCAAGAACTAGTTTCTTAATACTTCCCTCCTTTACATGAAAAAGGCTGATAGGCGTAAACGGAAATCATTTATCCGTGAGTTCGAAAAAAGCGGTTTGTTCTCACTGAATAGCTTTTTACGCTGTCCGAACGGGAAATGATTTCTATTTTGCGCCTATCAAACCTTCACATTAACCACATCCGCTTTCACTAAATCCGCGCTTCCCAGATTTCGTGCAACCGCCTCGCTAATATAGGGAATGGAAAGAGGCTCTTTCTTCATCAGGCTCGCCGCATAGGCATCGGCCAGCACAGGATCCGTCGACACAATGACTTTATTGACTTGAATAACGTCCGCGATATTTCCGCCTTGGGGCCCGTGCTTGGTTAAAACACGCGTCGCATCAATCACCGTCAAATCGGGACTGATAAAATCCGTCAAGTCCGCTAGTTTCCTGCCAATCCCCATATGCATCATTCCTCGTATCCCGCTGCAAACACCCATTAAATTTTTCATCGAAAGCGTAAGACCGGTCAGGCCATGGTGTTTAAGAACGGGCACGTTAATAAAAGTATCGCATTCCACCGCATCTCTTAGCACCTTCCAGTCCGCCATTGAGCTTTCATAAGGAAATTTCGCTTTGACGACATTCCAGTGATCGGCGAAATAAACCTTTGCCCCTTTGGCCTCGGCTGCTTTTCGAATCCCGCTATTATCATAGCACCGCTTAGCCTCATCGCACGTCACATCGAAAACATTGACCCGCTTCGCACCGGCCGTATAACAAAGTTCGACGAGCGCCGCTACGACATGGGGATCCGTATTGGCTCCCTGTTCAGGCGTCCGGTCCCATCCGATATTCGGTTTAATTACCACCACCGCGTCTTTTTTTACAAATTGATTCATGCCTCCTATCGCTTCAATTCCCTTGATGGTGTTTTGGTAGGGATCCGAACCTTCCGCAACCACAAGGTCATGTTTGCCTTTGATGTTTTTCTTTTTCCGGCCCGGAGATTCTTCCGATTTCGCAAAAGCATGTTTGAGAAAACGGTTTTCCGAAATAAACAGAAGGAGTCCGCTGAAAAGAAATAAAAAGAATTTTCTTCGCGAAATTTGGCGTTTCAGGAATGACTCGAGTTCATAAAGGATTTTATCCATCATTTCCTCCGGTATTGCTCACCCATTATTTTACGCGTCATTGCGAGATAATGAACCCGCCTCCGCGAAAGCGGATCCGCCTCTGGCGGAGAAGCAATCTCGGCTCAGAGATCGCCGCGTTACTCCGTTGAGGCTCCTCACGATAACGCAAACTACCACTTAACATGGAATGTTCCGCTAACCCGACTTTCTTATCGATTTTGCACATCGACGAAAAAGTCGCTTTGGGCGCAATCAGTTAAACCCAAAGTTTTGCGTCCTTGTGAAATCAGGGCGCAAAAGATAAGCCCATCGTCGCAAAGATGAATACCCTCTTTGCACCGCAGCTCTTACGAGCGGAATTTCTTAATTAACGATGAGAAATCCGGGCTAAACCAACCGCTATTTCTTTTCTTCTTTGGTTTCGGTGGAACCGTCAACCGCCTTTTTGAATTCGCGGATCGCCTTTCCAAGAGCTTTCCCGATTTCCGGAAGCCGTCCCGCACCGAAAATAAGCACCGCCACAAGAAGAATAACTAAAACCTCTTGAAATCCTAATCCAAACATGTCCTACATCCTTTCTTCATTTAAACACCGCTCACAATTTCGCCTGAAGTTCTTTAATGCGCTTGTCCTGAGGATTAATCTTAAACGCTTGTTGAAGATAAAACGACGCTTTAGGTTTCATGTTGTTGCGAATGTAAAGGTCGACAAAGCCGAGGTAAATATCAATATTTTTACTGTCCGAATTAATCGCAAACAGATATTCACGTTCCGCCAATTCGAACTGATTCGCAGAACTATATAAATTGGCGAGATTCCGGTGCAAATCGGCTTTCTGACCTTTGCTGGTAGCATAATTCAACCCTTCGCGAAACAATGAAACGGCTCGCTGAAAATCGCCTTTTTTGGCAAGTGCAACACCAAGCACGCCGAACAACTTCACATCATCTTTCTTCACCTGAATCACAGCGGAAAGTTCGCGAATACATTCGTCCCATCTTTCCATTTGAAAATACATTTCACCCAATTGTCTATGGCAATCCATCGACGGATTCATTTGGCAGGATTGTTTAATCGCACTGGTCGCCCTTTGGAAATCCTTGATCTGTACATACGCAAGGCCCATTTCCCCGAGAATAAAAGACGGTTGATCGATATCGTAAATTTTCAAATCACCCCGTTTGGTTTGTTTCGGGGATTGCTCAAGTGCTCGCCTGAATAATTGAATTGCTTTATTAAATTCACCTTTCGAACGGCTGATCATGGCAAGTCCGCTTAACACGAGGGGATTTTCGGGATCAGCAACAGACGCTTGATTAAAAATCGTAATCGCTTGATCCACTTTCCCTTCATTCAATTGAAGAATGCCTATATGAACAAGCGCCCCGACATGTTTGGGAACCAAATCCATACATTGCTTCCATGTTTGATACGCTAAATCGAGATCCCCCCGACTCATATAAATCTCGCCCAGAAAATCAAGCAAATCAGCTTTTTGATGCACATCAATTTTTTGCCCGTCAAGCTGTGTCCCTTTCAAAATTAAATTGGTCGCTTCCTGACTTTTTCCCATCTGTAAATATAAATCCGCAAGATCGCGATAAAGACCAATATTCGCCGGATCCGTATCAATTCCTTTGAGCCAAGCGTCTGCCGCATTTTCGTTTCGCCCCAATTGCATGTAAACTTGCCCCAGAGAATCATAAAACTTCGCGTTCATACCGGACGGCGCCGCTTTTTCATATTGTTCGACAATTTTATTAATCGTTTCTTTGCTTAAGCTTTTCGTTCCTTCTTTAAAATTTAGATTTCGCGTCATCAGGAGAATTTCTTTATTGTAGTCATCAATTCCAAGAGACGATTTATTGTAGACAGGTTTCATCACCGAATGCGGAGCGTCTGAATCAATCGCACCGAACAATTTCGCAAATACATAGGCAAGAACTTCTTCTTGGCGGATACTCGCCAAAGCTTTCCGCGGCATGGCTAACAATATATAACCGGAAAATAGTTGCGTGTCATTGAGGGCGCGGATATCTTCCAATTGCTCCGTTGTGAGCATTCCGAAAACACGCCGGACGCCAATCACGGCATCAACACTGTCAAGCGGATGCGCTTTCTTCAGTTCGGTTAATAGCTCTTCCGGATCTCCTTCTTCATTCGAAGGCGTCCAATCCCAAAATATTTCCGGACGAAATGATACCCCGATTTCTTTTTCGAAAATTTTCGACGATTCAACCACTTTCGCGTGAAAATTCTCCTTCCATTTTTGATCCGTACTTAAACTTTTTGACACAGCCACTCCGAGACGAACTTCGCGCACCACCGGCTGAGTCAAAACAACGGAATTAAAGGAAAAGAAGGATAAGGCTGTCGTGAAACATAGAATCATTAAACGGAAATGTCGCTTGTGCTTATTCATGATCAACTCTTTTGAGTTTAAAGTGCGTATTTTACTCGAATATCCGTTAAATGCTAAAATATTTTGCATCCGGATGATGCACAATCATAGCGGATGTCGACTGCTCGGGCACAAGTTGAAACTGTTCATTCAACTCAACGCCTATGATTCCCGCGGGAATCAAATCAAAAAGCTTCTTCTGATCCTCAATGTTCGGGCACACGGCATACCCGAAACTATATCGGCAGCCTTGGTAACGATGATGGCATATCTCCTCGATCGACTTCCCGTCGAAGTCCCCGATCCCCATCTCCCGGCGAATCCGCGCATGAACATATTCGGCAAGCGCTTCGGTTGCCTGCACTGAAAGACCGTGAAGATAAAAATATTCCGTATATTGATCATGTTCAAAAAGCCATTTCGTTTTTTCGCTGGCCGAAAGGCCGATCGTCACCACTTGAAAACCAATCACATCTATTTCGCCTTTTTCTTTCGGCCGGAAATAATCAGCGATGCACAAATAGGGTTCATGTCCCTGCCGCGGAAAATGGAAACGTGTTTTTTCACATCGGACGCTTTCATCCAATATAATCACATTGTTTTCCTTTGAATAACACGGGTAAAATCCATAAATCGCTCTTGGCTCAAAAATTTTCTCGCGGATGCACTTTTGAGTCAATTGCTCAAAAAGCGGCTCCACCCGGCCTTTCAGCAATTCGAGATATTCACCGTCACTCATGTTTCCCTGCTGAAATTGCCACTGTCCGCGGAAGAGCGCCGTTTTGTTGATCCACGGGATCACTTCTTCAAACTGAATTTCTTGCCATAGACGATATCCTAAAAAAGGCGTTTTTGGAACCGGCTCGCGGAACAAAATCTGTGCACGTTTTTCCGGAGAAATTTTATTTTCGACTTTTCCGTAAGACGAGCTTACGCTTTCACTCTTTTCGGCAGGTATTATTTTCAGATGATCCGTTCCGGATTTTGAAATTTCTTCCATAATCCGGAGTCCCGAAAAAGCATCCTGCCCGTAATAAACCTCGCCTTGATACGTTTCCCGCAAATCTTTTTCGACAAAATTTCTCGTCAACGCTGCGCCGCCGCAAATCACAGGCAATTTAATTCCTCGGCGGTTTAACTCCTCCAAATCTTCTTTCATAATTAATGTCGATTTCACAAGCAGGCCCGAAAGCCCGATCGCATCGGCCTCATGCTCTAAAGCTGCTTTCAGAATGACATCAATCGGCTGTTTAATTCCGAGGTTCACTACCTGATAACCGTTATTCGTCAGAATAATATCCACAAGATTTTTCCCGATATCATGGACATCCCCACGAACGGTCGCCAAAACAATCTGTCCTTTCGCCTGACCTTCTTTTTTATCCATAAATTTCTGCAAATACTGAACCGCCCGTTTCATCACTTCCGCCGATTGAAGCACAAACGGCAATTGCATTTTCCCCGCACCGAAAAGGTCTCCGACAACTTTCATTCCCTCCATCAAAAACCGATTGATAATTTCAAGCGGCTTGTAGGTTTTCATCGCCTCGGCAAGATCGCCTTCCAGCGCTTCCGAATTCCCGTCGAGGATCCGTTGCTTTAAATTTTCTTCGATCGATTGCGGCGAGCGCTTCGCATGGTCATCACCGGCCGAAGCCTGGTGATTTTTAAAATGGGAAATAATGACATGAAGCGGATTTTTCCCGCCATCCGCCCGGTTATAAATCAAATCCAGCGCCACTTTTAAATCTTCGGGTAAGATTTTAAAAACCGGCAGAATCTTTTCGACATGAACAATCGCAGCGTCCAGGCCGGCTTTCACCGCTTCGTAAAGAAATACGCTATTCACAATTTTTCGGGTGAGCGGCTCGAGTCCGTAAGAAATATTGCTCACTCCGAGAATCGTATTCGCGGCGGGAAACTTCTGTTTGATTTGTCGAATTGCTTCAAGTGTCTCGAGCGCGGCGTTTCGATATTCTTCATCTCCGCTCCCGAGCGTAAATGTCAGCATATCAAAAAATAAATCTTCGTCTTTTAATCCGTATTTCTGAGTCACTAAATGATGAATCCGTCCGGCGATTTCGATTTTCCGTTCAACCGTCTTCGCCATTCCCTTTTCGTCAATCGCAAGCGCAACCAACGAAGCGCCATATTTTTTAGCAAGCAGACAAATTTTCCCCATCCGTTCTTCGCCATTTTCAAGATTGATTGAATTGATAATGGCTTTTCCCGCGACTCGTTTCAATGCTTCCTCGACAGCGACCGGATCAAGCGAATCAATCATCAAGGGCGCCGTCACATGCTGGTTAAAACGCGCAATCACATTTTTGATATCATCCACTTCACTGCGCCCGACACACGCCAGATTCACATCCAGCAGGTGTGCTCCCTCTTTCACCGCATTCCGGGCCACGCTGACCAAGGATTCATATTCATTCGAAGAAAGCTGCTGTTTAAATTTCCGGCTGCCGCTCGCGTTTGTTTGTTCACCAATGAGTAACGGTTTCGGTTCTTGCCCATAAGAAACGGCATGATACAAACTCGCACAGGATGGAATGTGTTTGATTTGCTTTTTGGCCGGAGATAATCCCCGAACGCGTTCCACCACCGCCTTCAAATGATCCGGTGTGGTTCCGCAGCAACCGCCGACAATCGAAACTCCGAAATTTTTAACAAAGCGTTCCTGATAGCCGGCAAATTCTTCCGGCGTTAAATGATAATATGCCCGTCCTCCGATATTTTCCGGAAGTCCGGCATTCGGCAGCACGGAAATATATTTCACAGAATGTTCGCAAAGATACCGGATATGGTCTGTCATTTCACGCGGACCTGTCGCACAATTTATACCGATCACATCCACCGGAAACATTTCAAGCACTGAAATTACGGCGCCGATTTCCGTCCCGAGCAGCATTTTCCCCGAAACTTCAAACGTCACTTGTGCGACCAACGGAAGCCGTTTTCCGGACTCCTCAAAACACTCTTCCACAGCAACCATCGCAATTTTTGTTTGTAAAAGATCCTGGCAGGTTTCAATGAGAATCAAATCCACGCCTCCGGCAAGCAATGCACAGATTTGTTCCCTGTAATCTGCCTTCATTTCATCAAAGCCAATATGGCCAAGCGAAGGAAGCTTAGATCCCGGCCCGATTGATCCGGCTACAAATCTCGGCTGATCGGGTGTTGAATATTGATTCGCAAGTTCCTTGGCTAAACGCGCAGCTTTTTCATTGATTTCAACTACACGGTCTGCGAGCCCGTATTCTTCCAAAACAAGCCGTGTCGCACCGAATGTATTTGTTTCAATCACATCGCAACCCACTTTAAGGAAACTTTCGTGGACGCTTCGGACAGCGTCGGGGCGGGTTATCATGAGATACTCATTGCACCCGTCCTTGTCGCCGAAATCTTTGGATGTTAAATTGAGATATTGGAGGTTCGTCCCCATGGCACCGTCAAAAACGATGACTTTATTTTTGAGGCATTCTAAAAACGGGTGCTGAATTTGTTTAGGCATAAACGACGCAAGTTAAAGTTGTTTTTGAAGCTCTTCCACTTGATGTTGAAGTTCTAACCACAAATCTTCCTCTTCCTCAATCACCACGGTCACTTTATTGATTCGCTCATTTCGCTGTTTCGAATAATGGAACGGATTCTGTTTAATGTCCGCCAGAAGATTATCTCTTTCTTGATTCAAATTTGCGAGCCGAATTTCCATTTTTTTGAGCAGCACCTTCATTCTCACAATTTCGGATTTCACGCGCTTCCGTTCAAGATAATCGCCTTCTTTCCCCTGACATTCGCACTCACTTGCCTGTTCAGCTAAGTTTTCGGCCTGAGACCCTGAAACATTCAATACCGTCTCCCCCTCCTTAGGAGCTTCCTCTTCCTCCTCAATCAGGTTTTCCGGCCCGCGTTCTTCCCGGGCTTTCACCTCTAAAGAATAAACATAATCTTCATAACTTCCCGGATATTTCGAAATAAATCCGTCTTTGATCTCAATAATCATGGTCGCCACTAAGTTGACGAATGTTCGATCGTGGCTAATGAATAAAACCGTTCCCGAATATTTTTTCAGGGCCTTCCCAAGCGCCTCCACAGTTTCAAAATCAAGGTGGTTGGTAGGCTCGTCAAGCAAAAGCACGTGGCACTTCGCAAGCAAAAGCCCGGCAAGAGAAACGCGCGCGCGTTCACCGCCGCTTAAAACGCCGATTTTTTTCCTGACGTCATCCCCCCTAAACAGAAAACACCCTGCAATATTTAAAATATCCTGATTCGTAATGCTCGAATCGGCCTCCCGCGATAAATGTGAATAAATATCATCCTCCGGATCAAGCGCCGAATAAACATGTTGGGCGTAATACGCAACTTTGAGTCCCGTTCCCCAGCGATAGACACCGCCTTTCGGAGAAAGATTGCCGGCAATACTTCTCAGAAAAGTCGTTTTTCCCTGCCCGTTATCACCCAACACCGCCACCCGCGTCCCGCGATCGATTTCCAAATTGATTTTGCTCGCAACGAGTTTCTCGGGATATCCGACACTTAAATCATCACAGGAAAACGCGATGCCTGCCTTGTTTTCAACCGGAGGAATATTGATCCGCACCGTACTGGCTGAATGTTCTATCCCGATCGTTTTCAATTTTTCCATCTGTTTCACTTTGGATTTTGCACGGCTCGCCGTCGAGGCCTTGGCGCGAAACCGGTCGACAAACTCCTGAAGCTGTTCTCTTTTCTTTTCAACGGCACGGTTAAAAGCCAGCTTTTGATTCGTCTGCTCCTCTTTAAATTCAAAATATTCTTCGATCGAACCCGGGTAAAGCACCATCCGCCCATTTTCAACTTCGAGCGTATGATCACAAGTGCGCTTAAGAAATTCACGATCGTGAGAAACAATTAAATATCCGCCGCGAAAATCCTGCAAAAAATTTTCAAGCAAAATAAGCGTACTCAAATCAAGATAATTACTCGGCTCGTCAAGAATCAGGAAATTGGGATCCGCAAGCATCATCGCCGCCAACTTGACACGGGTCTGATATCCGCCGGGCAGCGCTGAAATCGGGATTTGAAGAAGATCGTACCGGAGCTGAAATCGTCCGGACACCTGCGCGCATTCCCATTCTTCCTTTCGGGTATAGCGCATCAGAAAATCAATGATTGTTTCGCCGGGGCGAAACGGATCCTGTTGTTCGAGATAGCTTAATTTCAAGTTCGAACTTGGGCTGATCACACCCGAATCCATCTCTTCTTCGCCGGTAAGAATCTTACATAACGTCGATTTTCCTGCGCCATTTCGTCCGACCACGCCGATTTTCTGGTCGCTTGAAAACGAAACGGACGCGTCCTTAAAAATCGAAAGAGCACCGTAACTTTTATATAAACTTTTAATTTGGAGTAAAGCAACCATCCATTACCCTTTTTTATATGAACTGATTTACGCGGCTACGAGCAACATTAAACCTTTACCATTTCCTGTAAATTTTTTGCCAGGATTGAAAAGCAGGCTTTGGATTTCCGGAACTTGTAAAAAGCCCCATGGATTTAAAAAACTCCGGATAGCCCCCGCCTGCCCAATCATGAAAAAACCACCAAATCCAAAGCCGGAGATCCAAGTCCCGCGTTAATATGACAAATCGTTCGACAAATTCTTTTTGTGATGCACTCGAGCCATGAAATTCAGATTTTCCGGCCGTCGGCCAACCGGATTCGGCCACAATCACCGGTTTCGACGTGTATTGTTTCAACTGCGAATAATAATCAGCGAGAATCGCTTCTGGGTTTACAAAATAAATGCTTGGATAAGTCGTGATAGAGAGCAAGTCCATCTGATTCACGATTGCATTCATTAGCAACCAATCCGTTTTTCCGTCAACTTTCCCTGTCATAAGCTCGTATTGGAACGTGACCGTCACGAACGTCTCCGGCGAAATTGATTTAATCAAGGCAATAGTTTCAGCACACAAAGTTATAAAACGATTAACATCTTCCGGATATCTCCGGAAATAGGTGTTCATTTCTGAGCCCAGCGCGATATATCGGGGCTTATAGTCTCTGGCAATCCGGAACGCTACGTTTTTAAATGTTTGCCTGATATTCTGATCCCCAAAATTCTTTTTCCATTTTTTGGGAATTTTAGGATCAAGTTTTTCACGATTCGGAGCAAGCGGATCGAGAACAAAAAACACATTTAATCCGTATCGCTTCGACATTTCGGTGACAAAAACCATACTGTTCCATTCTTTGGCAGATTTAACGTCGGGAGATTTTGAAAATTCTTTCCAGTCGAAATGGATGTGATGTAAAACAAACTCAGAATTTTGTTTCAAAAGTTCAAATAGGCCGAACCAAGCTTTTTCGTTGATCGGTTGCTTCGGAATAGGTGTAAATCCTAAAGCAAATTTCCGTTTAAAATCAGGCGAAACTCTAAAAGGCTTCGCTCCAGTGTCAGCAGTGCTATAAGCTTGCTCAGCCGACACAAAACGTCCGCCCATTAAAAGGCTGCCTAAAAAGAAAAGTATAATCAATTTTCTCATATGCTAAGAAATTTGGGTTTAAAGAATTGATCAATCGTTAAGGCTTATATAGACGAGGAGCACTAGACAATTCGTTTACGCATAACGGCTAAGCGGCCCAAGGATTTTCTTAATCGAGCTAAACCCTTAATCAAATCAGGAAACAACTCCGGCAGCCACGCCATTTCTGGCTTCGGCCGGGACAGGAACATGATTGTTTCCGTTGATAAATTGCTCGGTCATCTGATATGCTTCATCATCTGTGTACTGTTTCGGCGGGTGTTTCTTAAAGTACGCAGACGGACCTGAAAGAATGCCGCCTTCTCCACGGTCAAGTGCCAATTTGCAACAACGAATTGAATCAATCGCAACACCTGCGGAATTCGGAGAATCTTCAACCGAAAGCCGAAGTTCTATGTTCATCGGCACATCCCCGAACATGCGGCCTTCCATACGAAGGAAACAAACTTTGTTATCATTTTGCCAGGGAACATAATCGCTTGGTCCGATGTGGATATTTTCCCAATCAAGCGGTTCGGCTGTAACTGATTGAACAGCTTCAGTTTTTGAAATCTTTTTAGAACTGAGACGGGCACGATTGAGCATATTCAAAAAGTCCGTGTTTCCGCCGGTATTAATTTGATACGTCCGGTCGAGTTTCACGCCGCGTTTTTTAAACAGATCCGTCAAAACGCGATGTGTAATCGTCGCTCCTAATTGCGCTTTGATATCATCCCCAATAATGGGAAGATTTTTGGCCTTAAAGCGAGCTGCCCACTCGGGATTGCTGGCAATAAAAACCGGCATACAATTGATATAACCCAAATTCGCCGCTAAAGCACATTCTGCATAAAATTGAGTCGCTTCTTCGGATCCGACAGGCAAATAGTTAATCAGGATTTCCGCGCCCGATTTCTTCAAAATCCGCACCACCTCATCAAAGTCACTTTCCAGCTGATCCGCGATAACAAATGTCCGTTTTTCAGGGTAGTCTTCCATATGAGCCGAAACACCGTCTAAAACCTTCCCCATGTTGACTTTAACGCCACTCTTCGGAAGATCTTTGCAAAAAACAGCAGTGCAATTCGGAAGGGCGAAGATAGCTTCATTGACATCTTTCCCAACTTTCCTTTTATCGATATCAAACGCAGCAACCACTTCGATGTCAAACGGCCGATAGCCGCCGATCTCCCAATGCATCAAACCAACGGCTTCCTGCTCCGTTTTACTTTGATAATAATAAAGGCCCTGAATCAATGAGCTTGCGCAGTTTCCCACCCCGACAACTGCGATTTTAATCTTCGACATAGACAAACCTCCCAATTGGAATTAAAGACCTGCCTATTTTATTCAACTTTATAAAAAAAACAATTTAATTTATTAATAACTTCAAAGATGCCGTTCTACCTCCTTATAAGCTTCTTCTCTGTCAAATTTAGTGCTTGACAAAAATCACATCCGTCACCCACATGAACCACTAGCCCGCCCTTCTCATCGATTTTGAGAATCGACGAGAAGGGCTAAATATTCGTATTTGTTTAGCGCTTTGAAGTGATTATCTAATAAAAGATCGGCCGCTTTTTTGTCATTCCCGCGAAAGCGGGAATCCAGCAACTATGGATGCCCGCTTAAAGCACGGCGGAGCAGTGCTGCTTCGCTGCATGCGGGCATGACACGAACTGGCGTGTTCACCACTTCAAAACGCTAAATAGACACAAATATTCACTGGCAGACCGGATACAAATGGCGGATAATAAGTAATTAAACTACTTTTGATCACTACTGTCCCAATGTTGAATGATCTATTGTTTGTAACTTATTTAAGGTCACTATGTTGCTATCCAAAATAGCTGTAATCGATTTGAAATT
>Ga0156235_136_pt1 | contig 20585 bp, 19 predicted proteins | sample RifCSPlowO2_12_FD_107882 | JGI IMG/M metagenome (GOLD analysis project Ga0156235, IMG submission 107882) | Omnitrophica bacterium RIFCSPLOWO2_12_FULL_44_17 | reverse complement strand
AATTTTGAGCCGGTTGTCATACTAAAACCAACTCTTCGTTGTGTCCACTTTTTCGGGGGAAGATCAATACCCGTTTAGACTCTCTAAGCAATAGCTCCGGGGTTTCAAGATGCAGGATATTAAAAAGCATCACATAATCTACGTTCCCATCAGGAAGGCCGGTGCCATCAGCGATAATATCCCGCAAAATGGCATTCACATTATTCAACTTGGCTTTTTCAGCTTCAGCTTGGGTGATGCGGACCATTGCCTCATCAATATCGTAGGCATGAATCTTCCCGCTGATCACCTTCGCAACGGGGATAGTGAAAGTCCCATAGCCACACCCGACCTCCACCACATCATGGACATTTGGGCCTAACTCCATCTGTGCGATAATTTTGGAGGGATCAAAAAACTTCTCCCACATGTCCCGCTCTGGCATCCCGCTATCTCTTACTTTCATGGCTTAAGCCCAATCATCTTTCTGATACCGTCAAGTCGCTAAAACGTATAACGCACCCTCAGGTACAGGTTATCGTTGTCTTTGAGTTGCCCAAATTCAGTCCAATCATATTTGCCAAAAAAAATATTTCCCCCCGCTGTCAATTTCCAATGGTCACTTGCCTGCCAGGTAAAACGCGGCCGTAGGTACGCATCGCTATCCGTAGGACTATAAAAAGTAAAGAGTGACGCCTCTAAAGTTTGACGCCAAAAGAGTTTTGTGATACGAAAAGTTAAAAGTTGCCGAAATTCGTCCCTGGGAATATCCCCTGGCTGGCTATTGGCCTTGAATTCATCAAAATTTAGCATCTGTTCTACGAGATACTGCATTCCCATGCGCCAATCCTTTTGAAAATCCCGCTCATAACCAAGAAGGTACTCCATGGCTGAATTCTCAATAAGCCGATTCTTACCGCTACGGTCCTGCAAAGAATCAGAATAACCGACTTCACCGGAAGCAATCCCTCCAACAGACGGCGCAGGCCCGCGAATGCTCGCGCCAAAAACCGCGCGCTTTGGATAAAAGACGTCTTGTGTGCTTTCATTCTTGATACCCCTTGGCTGATTAAAGAATCCTTTGAATGCGTAAAGATCTGTCTCGTATTCCCCGAAATTACGATAGAGACGAGTAGCTATTTCTGTATTCTTAGGCTGAAATGCGGGTTCCGTGAATATCAAGCTCGATTCTTTACCTGCAATCCTGCCAAGAAAAATATCATAAAAACTCAAACGGTCTCCTCGGCTGATTGAGACATCGGGTGTAAAAGAAGGAATCACGACTACATCCATTGAAACTAAACGGCTAAATACCGAGAACTTTCCAGCATCGGACGGTGCTTTGAGGTATTCATCATCCCTGCCGATAAAGAATGACTCATAATCCTTCGGGAAGACGTCATTGATAAAAAGATAATCTCCCGTTCCCCAGGTAAGAATCTGTCTTCCCAGTTTAACATCCATCCATGAGAGAGGGCTAACAAGTCCGTATGCTTCGCGGATCTGATACCTCACGGTTTCCTTATATTCATCCGTCAGGAGATCCCCTTTGTAGAAAAACTCTGGATTCCACGACGCAAGCCATGCGGGTTTCTGCGGCCGATAGGCCACTTTAAGCTGGAGACGTTGCTCTAAAAGGTTATAGTCATTTTTTTGAGTTAATTTATCTCCTGAGAATTTAGGACCGTAAGCAGCTTCTATAAATCCATGGACTGAATCAAAGATTTTGGCCCACGGATCTGTCGATATTTTTTCGTCTTGAGGGATATTTCCTATTTTCCAAGAATCAAGAGATGCGGGTTCGGCAAACAGGATTTTGCTGGTAGAACCGGCGGCCAGAATAAAAGCTATGAGAATAAGCCTGCGAACCAAACCCAACGAATTATCTCCGGATCCATTGTGAGGGAGCCCGGCGCAACAGTCTTTCCTGAAAGAGATCCGGAGTGAGCCCCACATCGTAGGTTATTGCTTTTATGGTTATCTCCGTCTCATGTCCGCTCCCAATATCTTTCATCGCCGCCTTCGTAATCGTAGGGGTACCTTCAATGCTTTGGACTTGACGGGTCTCATAGACCTTGTACAGCGTGCCTTTAAGGTCGTAATGCTCCACCTTGACCGGAAGGTGGGTCGTTTTATCAATCCAGAGTTTTCGGTAACTGAATTCCACATCCCCCGATCGTTTCGGAGTACTTTTCACCAGGAAAGTGGAATATTCGCCAAGGGCCTCTTCGCCCAGGAGCTCATGCTCATCCTCATCAAGATCGCGGCCGGACACATCTTCATAGGTAAAATCCGAGCCCGCGAAACTCGTACGTTTATCACTGGTTGCAATCCGTTTCACCAAATCGATCGATGGGATATATAACCAGCGGTCGTCATCACGGCCCGGATGCTTTAAGACCAAAAAACTCATCCCCTGGACATCCGCGGGCTCATGGAAATAAATGTAATAAAACTGTTCGCCTCCATCTGTTTTATCCAGGCGAAGCATGGCCAACCGCCGCTCGCGGCTTTGGCCCTGGCGGTTCACGATCCGCATAAACACATCGCTTTGGGCGTCCTTTTGGGGATAGTAATAAGCCAGCAGCATTTCTTTCATCACTGTGCTCCCTTCGCCTGAATTCGCCGCATAGGCAGATCCAAGTTCCATGCCACTCACGGACAATAGTGAAGCAAACACCAAACCAAACCCAAGGTATTTCATTGAACACCCTCCTCGCATTTTATCTTTTGGTTCATTTTATTGTTTTTGCAGCTACAGTCACTCATCGGTGACTTTCATCTTCACCTTCCGTTCAAAATAGCTGCCGAGCATTCCTTCCTTCGGCTTGCCTTTGACCGACTCGCCTTGGGTCAGCATCACTTGTAGCGTCAATTCAGCGTCGCGAGCGACGTCGGTCGGACGGATGGTCATGGGAAGAACTGTCAGCGCCGCGCCTTCATATTGTTCCAGTTTGTCGCCCACAATGCGGCAGGACATCGGCAAGTTTACGTCCCAGCCTGGCGCGAATTTGGATAGCGAGCTACCGCCGATGGTGCTGGCATCAAGGTAGAGCCATGCGTTGCGATACGGCGCTTCTGCCGTGTCACCCTTCGTCCGCCCGATGACCGTCAGCAGCGTCTTGGGCTCGCCGCGTTTCACGGTCACGAGAAACGTGCCGTCAGCCTGGCCGAGCGACTTCATGGTGTCCTTGTCCAGAACATCAATGATGGTCTGGCGCTCATCCGTCCATGGACCGTTGTTGGCGTGACAACTCATACATGAGGCTGCCTTGCCGAGGATGCCAACAGCCGGCGGATAGGACATGCCCTTCCCGGACAATGCCAGCATAATAATAAATGTGAGGACACAAACACGTTTTATTTTCATTTTCCGGCCTCCTTCGTTAATTTGTCTAACTGACTTGAGAGTTCTTTTTCATCAGCTCCGGGAAGATGGCTTACCCATACTATCTTGCCGCCCTTCCGAATGAGGTAGATATTTGTCAAGGGGCAGGTTGCGGGAACGTATTTCCCACTGTAGAGTTCCGTCGCCGCACCCTTGGGATCGTAGAGAAAAGGAAAAGTGACTTTGTTCTTTCGTATGACGGCTTCAACCGTTTCCCGGTCCTTACCAAGCACACTTACAGCCACGATTTCGATGTCCTTTGTCTCATACCGCGATCTCAGTCTAAGGAGGTCGGGGATTTCCGGTTGGCAGCCCCTGCACAGATTCGTGAACCAGATGAGGACGCTTTTTGTCTTCATCAGTTCGGAAAGCGTGAATGACTTTCCATCAAAATCTTGCAGAGTAAAATCCGGCGCTCGATCACCCATCTTCGGCACAGCGATCTTTTCGTTCGCCTGAGCTTTCGTCCCCAGCGCCGAACAGAGCATTCCGAACACAAAGAAAGCGGTGACAAGACCGGAGAAAGCGATCTTTTGAGCGTATCCTGAGTTCTGTTGAGTCACGGAATGTTCTCCTTATTTTCCAATTTCATATTGCCTGCGTAGCAGTTCTGGATCATACCTTTCGAGGTGTGGAGCATGTTTCGCCGTATCTTTCTCCTCAAGGAAGATGCCGTTGCCGGGACGAGCCACGGTCCAGATGAGCGCCTCACGGATGCTCTGGCGCGGACTGCTCTTTCGCGCTTGTTTCCACCGGCTTTTGCACCCAAACGTTCTTGTCGTCGTCGAAGGCCCACGTGTAGCGCTCTTTGCCGTCCTCTTTGTGAACCGATGTTTTCTCCGGCAGTACGTGCAGGTTCTCTTTGCGCGTGCCCTGCAAGAAGAAATCCATGTCATACACTCTCCCATTGACGCCTTTGAAGTCGGCACAGACAAAATACATTTCCGGGCCGACCTGCGACAACCGTTCGCGATGGATGCGGTCCAACGTCAGCGCGAGGGGCTTCCCGGTCTTCTTGTCCTCGACCTTAAACGCGCCGTCTTTCGATTCCTGTTTCACGTGGGACTCGATGTGTTTGGCGACCTCCTCAAGCGTCAGCGCCGATTCAGCCTTGGCAGCGCCGCTGGGATGTTCGGGATGCTCCTGAGCCCGACTTGTGGGTGCGTTTAATCCCCATGCCAACACGACCGCGACCAACAACCAGCGAATTAGGGCTTCAGAAAATGTGATTTGGTTTGTCTTCATGCGTGTCATCCCCCTGTAGGTTTAGTCTGTGGGTTTTTCCACCCGCGATTGAACTTGAATCCTCTCTATGATGACGGTCCTGTTTTCAACAGCCAACGCCTGAAAAGGTGAATGAGAGCGGGTAAGTAAACAACGCTCATGACCGATGAGAGGATCATGATCGCTGCCATCAAAATCCCGACCGTGATATAGGGCGTTAGCGCTGAAAAACCCATCACGGCAAACCCTAAGGCAAAAAGGATCGCGTTGAGGAAAATCCCCTTCCCGGGACGGGCCACAGTCCAGATGAGCGCCTCTTTCAAATCGGGATATTCACGGTATCTTTGCTGGAACCGGCTGACAAAGTGAATGGCAAAATCAACGGCCATCCCTAAAGAAAGCGTCGATAAGACTGCAACGGGCATATCGAAATCTTTTCCGATAAGCCCTACCACTCCATAAATCAATGCGATCGTAAATAAAAGCGGCAGGAAACTCACACACCCCCAAAGGAACGACCGAGTCTCAAAAACGAGTAGCGCCAGAACCAAGACCAGGCCCCAAAGAAAACTCGTCAGCATTCCCCAAAGCACCTCGTGGTTCCACACCATATTGAAATAGGCAATTCCGGCAGGCTTGACCTTGGCACCCTCAGGCAAAGGATGTTCTTTCAAGAAAGCATCGGCTCGCGCAATGACTTTCTTCATCACCCCGGCATCCCAGCTTTTTAATTGAAGAATGATGTTGGCCGTTTTCGCCGAGAAATCGACAACGTTATCAAGATGTCTTGGCTTTGCAGCCGATTGCAGGAGAAAAAGATATTGTCCTACCTCACGTTCTGAATCAGGGATCCGGTCGAAGGCCGGGCTGTCATCGTGCAAAACCTGATTTACCCGTTTGACATAATCCGCCGCGGAAAATGTCTTTCCCACAAGCGGATCTTTTTCCAGTTCACGCTGCAGACCTTCTATTTCGCGCAATAGGGCGGGCTTTCCAATAGCCCCCTCATCTTTGGCTTGAATCACCAGGTAGGCCGTTGAGGTTCCGCCGAGATGCTCATTCATAACTCGATCGGCGGTTCTGACAACGCTCTTCCATTTAAACCAATGAACCATATTGTTGTTCACCCGAATCTGACTAAGGCCTGCCACTGCCACCACAAATAGGACAAACCCCGCGAGGAGAATGGGTTTTGTTCTGGCCACGCAAAATTTTCCTAAATGAGAAAGCCACGAAGGACCTTCATTCGGTCCTTTCCCATGAGCTTGCGCCATTTTTAAGATATGCTTCTCAGGAATAAGCATCAAAACGGCGGGCACAAGTGTGTAGCTCATGACAAGAATGACTAAGGTTCCGAACCCAATGACCAATCCGAAAATCTTCAAGGGAACAATCGCTCCTGTGGCAAGCGCGGCGAATCCCACCGCGGTAGTAACGTCAGAATAGAAGACCGGCGGCCCGACAACTTTCATGGTTTCAGAAATAGCCGTTCGTTTATCTTTGACCTCCCTCAATCGAAAGGCAAATTCATTGAAAATATGGACGGCATCCGTCGCGATCGCCATTAAAAAGACAGGGCTCATCGAACTCATGATGTGAACCGGATAACCCAAAGCGATCAAGCCGCCCATACTCCAGATAATGCTGATCATGGCAACGGTCATGTTGGCAATGATCACGGTAACGTTACGAAACATAAACCAAAGCGCGACGCACATTACCATTCCCGCTATCGGTGAAAAAAGAGCCATTTGGCGGAACATTTCTGTGCCGAACGTGTCACGGGCGACAGGATCTCCGGCAAGATAAAACGTGTCCCCCCCGGAGTCTTTAGGAAGAAGTGACCGGATTTTGTCCGCGATTTCTTTGCCGTTAACCGACGGTTCAATAGGGATAAAGAGGGCGAGTGTGGTCGCATCATGAGAAACAAAGCGGTTTACAAATAAGGGATTGCCCAGAAGCGACTTCCTCAGGACTGAAAGTCCGGCCCCGGATTGCGGAACAGTACCCAAGGCCGGTTTGACAATGAGCTCACCCTTTGTTGAAGTTATGTTATCCACGGTCGTCAGACTATCCACATCACGCGAGATCACTCCCGGAAGCTCCTGAATGGCGCGGGTAAGCTCCTTGACCCTGGTCAGTGTGCGGACATTGAAAACTCCTTCGGGATTGACGATACCCAGCACAATGACGTCCGGATGAAGGGCAAAGTCTCTTTCGACCTGATCATTATATTGACGAACCGGAGACGTCTCAGGCAGCATATGTTTGGGATCCGTATCAATGGCAATTTTGGGAAATTGCGCCAAAAAGAATACGGTCAAGGCAAGGGTCACACCTAAAACAATCTTAGGGTGATCCAATATGAGTTGGAACAAACGATTAGGCTTCATTTTTCGCAGTTCTCCTATTCGAGCAAAACTATAATGAAACTGAAATGCCGCGCATCCGGGCTCCCATCTTCAGCATCAAACGCAAAATTTTGCGCTTTATACTAAAGGGAGACAACCACCACTTTTCAAAAAGAACCCTGCCTAAATGCCAGAAACGGTCGGGTCTGTAGAGTCGGACCTCGGCACCGTTCGGTGCGTAGAACTCACCGTTTCCAAAAGCCGCCACGCCCGATCCCATCTCGATCGCGCACCAACCCGCTCCGTCAAACTTCCCTTTTTCCGGCTGATGATTAAGGCGACTCAGGATATTGGCAGCCACGATTTCCGCTTGATAATGAGCAAAAATTCCGGCTTTAGGCAAGGTTTTGCCTTGAGCGATAGGGATCGTGGTGACATCTCCGATGGCATAGATCCCCGGATATTTTGTTTCCAGCGTCTCGCGATCAACGGGTATCCAGCCGGTCTCATTCGTAAGGCCGGATTCTTTCACCGGTTTCGGCGCCTCGTGCGGAGGAACCCCGACTAAAAGATCGTAGTTTTCATTCTTCCCGTTTTCAAAAATGAGTGTTTTCCCCTGGGGGTCGATTTTTGTAACCTTATGGCCGGGATAGAACCGGATGCCTTTCGACTCCAGCATCCCTCTCAGCGCCTCACCGACCTTGGACCCGGCTGTCGGCATCGGAAAAGGTTCGGGTGTAAAAACAGCAACCTCCCCTTTTCGGCCTTTCTTTTTTAAAAGATCTTGTATTAAAAAAACTGCCTCATAGGGAGCCGCAGGGCACTTGAAAGGAGTTGAAGTAATCAAAACCGCTATTTTCCCTTGATCAAAAGATTGAAGAGATTTGTGGATTTGGATAGAGCCATCCAATGTGTAAAGGTTGAGCGCCCCTTCCTGAAAGCCTGAAATCTTTCCCGGGGCAAGCTCAGCTCCCAAACTGATTAGAAGATAATCAAAAGAAAGTGGCCCGGCGGAAGTCTTTACTTTTTTCGACACAGGATCGATCCCAAAAATTTCCGCCTGGATAAACGTCACACCTTTCTTAAGAAGCAGGGGCAGAGATTTCTGAATATCCGCGGGATTTCTTTGACCCGCAACAACCCATGGGAAGGACGGAGGAAATTCAAAATTCTGCCCCTTATCCATAAGAATGATACGATGTTTTCCTTTTAAAAGGGGTGCCAGGCTATTAGCGGCCACTTGGCCGCCGATGCCTCCGCCCAAGATGAGAATTGTTTCCTGATCCATTTTTTATCTTCCTCCCCGATTAACCTGTTCCATGAGTCTTCCACCTTCGGCCAATTTTTCAAGTAACATTTCTCTGATGATATCGAAAGCCTTGAGAATTTTTGGATTAGCTAACGAATAATAAACCGTTACGCCGTCTCGGCGTGTCTTGACGATCCCTTTTTCCCTTAAAATGCTCAGATGTTGTGAAATGTTGGCTTGGCGGATTTTGACGATCTTGACCAGTTGCCCCACCGAAAGCTCCTTGTCTCTCAATCGGTTCAGTATTTCCAGACGCTTCGGGGATGTAAAAACCCGGCACATTACCGCATGAAGTTCGTAGAGTTTATGTTCCATAAGGTTCCCTTATTTTTTAAAGTGGGTGTCCTGCCACCTGCGGGCAATCGCTGAAATGAGCTGAAGAACAGCCGCATTACCATCGGATTCGCCTTTCTCAAAATCGTTCTGAATAGTGCCCATTTGATTTGTAACGTGAGCGAAACATACTATCGGTTTGCCGTGCGCTTCAGCAAACGCGTAGAGTGCCGCCGCTTCCATTTCAACCGCTAATAGGTTTTCAGTGCGAGCAAAGGCAATGGCTTCCTCTGTCTCTCGAAAAGGAGCATCTGTAGTCCAAACTCCTCCCTGTTCCACTATAAGTTTGCCTGTAAAAGCATCGGTTAGCATGGCGAGCAAGCCCGGTTGAATCTTCGAATAGGGTGCAGGTGGTAAGTAATGATAGCTCGTTCCCTCATCCCGCAAAGCACGGTCAATCAAGATAAAATAGGGCGGTTTTCGCACCCGAATGATTTGACCTGCAGATGTTATACTAATGAGCAAACGACAGCCGGATGCGAATAACTCTTCGGCTACGAGAACGGCAAACGATGCACCTACCGCACAACCCAAAACACCGATGTGCAAACCATTGCCGTGAAAGTCGTAAAGTTCGGTATGGTAACATGCCCAATATGGATTGAGCGTACCTGTGCCCGAATCGCGCAAGTAACGGAACAAATCACCATCAGGATCAAGAACGCAGACTTTAGGAACCTCACCTGTAGGCAGCCCCTTCTGCCGCCTTGCTTCGCGGAGAAGATTGTCTGGGTCAAATATTGACGGCTGATCGTATTTTTTGTTCGCAAGAAGCGGAGCGGCGATCATATTTACCTCACTTATCGGTATTTCAGAAACGCCTACTATCTTCGTTCTTTAATATCATTATATTCGAATAATAGAATATATACTTGTTTGTGTCAAGTGTGTTTCTGTCGGAACTGGACAAAGATATTTTATTCGAAAAAGAGCCGCTGAAAGTTTTTGAACATGACAATCTTCCGGAGATAGGCCTCCAAAGTTCGGCTCATGTAAAACAGCTGCGCTAAAACCAAATCTTAATGTTGCTCTTTTCCACAACATGAATCGCCGGAGATCGCTTCGCGGCCTTCCTTGATGAGAAAGTAAATCATAATCAACCCCGCAACTGGATCGGCCCACCACCAGCCGAATAAAGCGTTAAGGCCAAGACCTAATAATAAGGTGAATGACAGATAGGAGCAAATCATCGTTTCCATCGCATCGGCTTCAAGCGCTTTACTTTTCAATTGCTTGGCGAGATTTTTCTTCAGGAGGCCGAGAGGCGGCATGACCAGAATTGAAAGTGTGGCAATGACAAGGCCAAAAATGCTCGCGTCCGGCATCTCATGCAAAATCAGTTTTCGAGATGATTCATAAAGGACATAGGCGGCAAGTGCAAAAAAGCTGTAGCCTACGAATATAAGTGCTTTTTTCTCGCGCCGATCCTCCTCTTCCAAATCCCCATGTTGGGCGAAGCGCCAGATCAAAATAGCCGCGGAAGAAACCTCGATAAAACTATCAAGGCCAAAACCGACAAGCGCAATGCTTCCCGCAAAGATTCCGGCCGCAATGGAAGCCACCCCTTCTAAAATATTGTAAGAGATAAGAAACCACTCGGCGATAACCGCTTTTTTTATGAGAGACTGCCTAGTTGAATCGGATTTTTCCATTATTTTTCATTACCTGAAAAATGAACTATTACCATCACTCCGGCCTACCGGTTCACCAGCGTCTGAATTTTTCGATGGCGCGCCTGGAATGGGCGTTATTTTTTTGTTCTCAATCGCCGCAGTAGGCACTGTATTTTTAACTGGTTGGGCAGTAGGGATCGGTATATTGTGCGGAGGATGTTGATTGGCAATCAGTGGATTTAGCGCAGGCTGTGCAGCAACCGGCGGTGGCGGCAAGGGTGTCGACGTATATTTCCAATCCATTCCGATTTTTTTCAACTCCTCGGCAATATACTTTTTGCCTTCCGCATCAAGTTGTTTGCCGCCGACAAACCGTTTATCGTTGACGAAAATGGTCGGCGTTGAGCTAACTTGAAGTTGTTTTCCTGAATCGCTGTCCTTTTGAATTCTCTGAAGTACTTTTTCGTCCGTCACGCACTTTTCGATTTTCCCTGTGTCCAATTTCAGCTCCTTCATAAAATTCCAGAAGTACGCCGTCGGGCGACCTTCCTTCGACCATTCTTTTTGCTTCTTAAAAAGAAGGTCGTGATATTCCCAAAATTTGCCTTGGTCGGCCGCACATTCCGCGAAAAGCGCCGCCTCCAACGCCCATTTGTGCATTGCGAGCGGAAAATACTTATATTCGACAGACACTTTATCTTTCAAGTCTTTGGCGATGTCATCCACAACCGTACTTCCATACGAACAGGCTGGGCATTGAAAATCACTGTAAACCACAAGCCGGATGGACGCCTTTTTGTTCCCTTTGAATTTCGTTCCTTGTTCAACGGATTTCAATATTTTTCCTTGTGTGAACTTGCTCGCTGCAACAGAAACGATGAGAATGAAAACAATGATCCCGCCGGTTAATATATAATGTTTGGCCGTATTCATGACTTCTCCTTTACTCATCCTTGCTAAAATGAGTTATTGTCAAATGCTGCAATTTGAAAATTCAAGAAACGCGTCCTTTCGGGCAATGAGTTAAACCCCGATCTGTAATCATTTCAGGTAATTCCTTTATAGTGAATCTTAATTAGCGCTATTTTGAAAAATCAATAGGTTTAGATTGCCTCGGATCCTTTTTTGCCTGTGCGAATGCTAAGCGCTTCTAAGACGTCAAATACAAGAATTTTTCCATCTCCCTTTCGACCTGTGTGAGCAGCTTTTTCTATGGTCTCAACAATCACTTTGACTTGATCTTCCTCACAGATGATCTCAATTCTAATCTTTGGTACAAAGTCCACCAGTTGATCACTGACATGATGGGGATACGATTCGTCTTTTTCCCTGCCAAAACCTTTTATCTCCCAGACACTCATACCATGGACATGAATCCGATGCAGGGCGTCAGTTACTTTCTGCAACATAAAGGGTTGAATATAAGCTCTTATTTCTTTCATTAGAATTCTACCTCCTCTTTTTCAAACCAGCCATACAACACTGGCAAAACAACTAAAGTTAAAATGGTTGACGTGATGAGTCCGCCTACCACAACAACGGCAAGCGGTTTTTGTACTTCTGAGCCCGGACCAGAGGCAAGCAACATTGGCACAAGACCAAACACAGCAACCGATGCCGTCATTAGAACTGGCCGTAATCGATGTTCACATCCCTTAACGATGGCCTCATTGACAGGTAATCCTTCTCGTCTTAATTGATTGATATAGCTGACTAAAACAACACCGTTTAATACAGCAACACCAAATAGAGCAATAAATCCAACCGCAGCCGGAACACTCAAATACAGCCTCGATATAAATAATGCCGCAACACCTCCAATCAGAGCAAATGGTAAATTAATGATCACCAATAGCGCCTGTCTTAAAGAATTAAAGCTAGAAAAAAGCAAAAAAAATACCAGCAGAACAGTAACGGGAACAATGATCCCTAAACGTTTCATTGCCCTTTGTTGATTTTCAAATGCACCGCCCCATGTTACGTAATATCCTGCCGGTAGTTTCAATTTTTCTTCGAGTTTAGCTTGAGATTCTGTAACAAAACTACCAATATCCCTTCCTTTAACATTGCATTCCACCACAATGCGCCGCTTACTATCATCACGACTGATTTGTACAGGCCCTTCCACTAAATTGACAGTCGCAAGTTGAGCCAAAGGAACTTTGAAACCCCTTGAAGAATGAACGAGGATATTTTCAATGGCTTTAATAGAATCTCTTTTGTCCTCGGGGAATCTGACCATCACAGAAAATCTTTTTTCACCTTCAAACACATCGGTTGGAGATTTTCCCCCTACAGCTGTTTCAATAATCTCTTGAATATCACTAACATTAATCCCATAACGGGCAATTTTTCTGCGATCTATTTTCACCTCAACATAAGATTGACCAGAAACCTGTTCAACACGCAAATCCTCTACGCCCTTAACTCCCGAAATAATCTTAGCAATTTCATCACCTTTCTCTTTAAGAATATCCATGTCATCCCCGAACAACTTAATGGCGATCTGTGATTTCACGCCTGAAATCAATTCATCAACTTTTAAGGCAATGGGCTGGCTGACATTTAAACCAATGCCCGGAATCTTCGACAAAGCCTCTCGTATTTTTTCCGTCAATTTTTCTTTGGTCTTCGCAGTTTTCCAATACTTTCTTGGTTTTAAAATAACAATAGGGTCACTGACATTAGGCCCCATAGGATCTGTAGCTATCTCCGCCGTTCCGATCTTTGAAACTATGGCTTCAACCTCAGGGAACTGCATAACGATCTTTTGACCAATGGTTTCGATGTCTACGGATTCTTTCAATGAAATACTTGGTAACCGAATAATCTGAGGAGTCAGACTCCCTTCATCTAATATGGGAATAAATTCTGTTCCTAAAAAAGGCACCAAGAATAAACTGGCAATAAACGCTCCCACAGCAATAGTGACAACTTTTTTCTTATGAATGAGAGCCTTTTGAAGGAGCGGTAAATAAAATTTCTTAAACCATCGGATAATAAAAACATCCTTTTCGTTCCCGCCTTTCAAAAACAAAGAACAAAGTGTCGGCGCTAAGGTTAAAGATAAAATCAGAGACGCAAACAAAGCAATGCTGATCGTATAGGCCATGGGACTAAACATTTTTCCTTCCATGCCTTGAAGGGTAAATAGCGGTAAAAAGACAATAATGATGATCGTGATACCAAAAACAATCGGTTTTGAAACTTCATTAGCCGCTTCCAAGATGATATGAATACGATTTCCCAGAATTGCTCTCTTCTCGGAAAGATGCCTGAATATATTCTCGACCATGACAACCGTACCATCCACCATCATACCTATGGCAATGGCAAGACCTCCCAAAGACATAAGATTTGCGGAAAGCCCCATCTGTTTCATGGCAATAAAGGTCATCAAGGCAGCTAAGGGCAAAGTGACTGCGACAATAAAAGCGCTTCTTATGTTTCCGAAAAATAACAAAAGAATAACAACAACAAGAATACTGCCTTCCAGGAGAGCTTTGGTCACTGTCTCAATACATTTTTCTACCAGCTCCGTCCTGTCATAAAACGGTTTTATTCTAATACCCGCAGGCAAAACTTTCCCATCATTAATCTCGTTGACTTTCTTTTTAACACGCCCGACAACCTCTTTTCCGCTTTCTCCTCTAAGCATCATGACAATGCCAGCCACCCCCTCCACTTTGCCGTCAACCACAAGCGCGCCCTGGCGCACTTCAGGCCCGATTCTAACCTCTGCAATATTTTTCACATAAATAGCACTGTGCTCTTTTTCTTTAATAATAATGTCTTTGATGTCGTCTATAGATTGGATCAGCCCTAAGCCTCTAACTAAATATTGCTCCGCCGAATGTTCAAGAATATTTCCACCCGCATTACTATTGTTGGCCGCGATTGCCTCAAAAACCTCTCTTAATGGCAGATCGTATTTCGCCAATTTTTCTGGATCAACGATAACTTGATACTGTTTCACATATCCGCCAAATGAATTGACATCCGTTACCCCAGGAATAGTTTTTAATATCGGGCGGACAATCCAATCTTGAATGGTTCTCAATTCTATTAAGTTTTCTACTTTATCTTTAACAACAGCCTCTTTGGGGCGCTCTAACGTAAATTGATAAATTTCACCCAATCCCGTTGATATGGGGCCTAAGGTCGTTTCAACTCCTTCGGGAAGATTCTCTTTAGCTCCAATCAATCTCTCGAGAACTAATTGTCTGGCAAAATAGATGTCGACATTATCCTCGAAAACAACCGTCACCATGGAAAGCCCGAACTTTGATAAAGAGCGTAACTCAACCAACTTGGGCAGCCCTGTCATTTGGACTTCAATGGGAAATGTAACAAATTTTTCGACCTCAATGGGAGAACGCCCCGGGGCTTCAGCAATCACTTGGACCTGAATGTTCGTGACATCGGGGAAAGCGTCAATGGGCAGTTTTTTAAACGCATACGCACCTAAACCAGCGAGAAAAATGACCATAACGACGATTAATAATCTTTGCCTTAAAGAAAAGGATATGATTTTTTCCAACATAATTATTCTCCCTCCAGTTCGCCTTTCAAGAGTTCGGACTTCAGAAGAAACGAGCCCTTAGCGACGACCTCATCCCCTTCTTTCAGCTGGGAATTTTCTCCGTAAGAAGGAACATCCTCAATGAAAACTTTTTCTTTGGCTTCAGCTTTTACCTTAATTTTTCTTATCACAAATTCTTCATTCCCTGTTTTGATAAAAACGACTTCCTCATTATCTATTGTTTGGACGGCTTGAGTGGGGACCGATAGGTATTTCTCATCTCTTCCTGAAATAATCTCACCGCTGACAAACATCCCGAATTTAAGTAAGTGCTCTTCATTTTTCACATCACCACGAATCTTGATCGCACGCGTTTCGGTATCTACAGAAGGAGACACAAAAACAATTTCCCCCTCGAATTCTTTATCAGGATAAGCAACCGATTCGACAATGACTTTTTCTCCCAATTGAATTCCGGCAATATCCTTCTCATACACGTTAAAACTCACCCGAAGAAGGTCCGTATCTGTAACAGTCATAATCGAGGTTAAACTGTCCACTTTTTCGCCAGCCTTTACGTACTGCGCAAAGACAATTCCGTGAGCCGGCGAGACAACTTCTATAGTTTCGTCTGTCTTTATTTGAATCACGCACAGCGGGGTGCCTTTTTCTACAGTCTCACCAACCTGCTTCAAAAATAATTTCAAAAAACCCGGCTGAGAAGCCGTCACGTGAAACACCTTCTCTGTTTCCTGGGCAATTTCTCCGACAACTTTAAGCGAGGAAAAATAAGGCGTTTTCCTAACTTTTGAAACCTCAAGGCCAACCAGCCTTTGCGATTCTTCTTTTAAATGTAGTACGGCTTCCGCCCCTTCACCTTGTTCAACTTGTTCGTGTTCATTTTGTTCACCTGACTTTCCGCAGCCTCCACAGCCGGAGAACATTGAAATTATGAAACATAATAAAAGTATTCGGATCATCGTTTTACTCCTTCTGGAATCGGTGTTGCCTGAATAACTCTTTCAAGTTCGGCTACCTTTTCTTTGTAATCTTTCAACACATTAAAATACGCAAGCCGCGTTTCCTTGATGGTCTTGATATTTTCAAGATAAGTGAGGAACGGAACTTCTCCGGACTCATATTGCACGGTTATTTGTCTTAAAAGTTCATTGGATTCATCCAAAGCTTTTTTCTGAAGCGCGACTTGCTGATCGGTTAATTCCGCTTCAAGAAACGCGCGGTAAACTTCAAGTCCGACTTGGCGTTCGAGCGCTTCAAGACGTATTTTTTGGATGTCCTTCTTGGCCTTGGCTTCTTTAACTTCCCCTAAATTAAACCCCCAAAGCGGATAAGAGGCCTTTAAAAGGAGAGCGGTATCATTTTCATAATCCGTGGTTGTCCGTTCAATTCCGATTGCCATCTGAGGAAAAACTGTTTTTAATAATGCGCTCCAGAAACCTTTCTTTGTGGAAGAGAGCCTTGTTTTTTCATTCCGGACATCAGCCCGCTGCTCTAAAGCGACGGATTTTATTTTTTCATATTCATACCGGAGTGCTTCGTACGCCAAAGATTCGCTCAACGCAAGAGGTGCGTCCACAATCCGCCCAAGCGCAAGATTCATTTCGCCCTTTGAAACCTTAAGATTCTTCTGTCGTATGAGTAAATCATTCTCTGCCCTGGACACTTCAATCTTTGCCCGGATTACGTCGCTTTGCAAAGCATTCCCCGAGTGAAACTTGGTTTGTACCCGGGTAAAAAATTGTCTGGTTGCATTGAGGTTATCTAGTGCAATTTCCTGCGCTTTTTCCTCGGTCTGAATCCTCACATAGAGCTCAATCACCTGTTTCCGGACTTCTGCCCAGACCAGTTCAAGTTCGCCTTTGGAGATCCTCACTTCATCCCATGCAATGCGCCCTCTTAAGAATCGGGTTCCTAAAGGATCTAACGGCTGTTCAATGTTAACAATGTCAACCTTTCCTTTCCGGATATGTTTGTCGCCTTCATCCTTCGCATGCTTTTTAAGGCCCCCGATATCCAATCCCAATTCAGGATTGGGGAGGGCTTCAGCCTGAATCCAACGACCTTTGGCGGCTGAAATTTCCTTTTTTGCCTCCTTCATTCTCGGATGGTTGATGTACGCAAGCCGCAAAGTATCATTAAGCGTCAACGGCTCGTTGGCTGCCACTGAATCAGCCAATAGCGGCTGGCTTACGGCCATAAAGAGTACTAATAACCAATGTATTTTTTCCATACCATTTCTTTCTTTAAAAATATTTTATTTTATACCCTAATACGGATACTCAAAGTACAGTTCGTCAGGGCTAAAATTACGCTTGCTTTTAAAAAGAGATGCCTTTGCCTTGAATTGTGAGACATCGCCGAGCTTAACTTTCGCCTCAAGATGCCCCACACGGCTCCAAGGGAGAAAAAAACGTTTTGTGTCCCACAGTTTCACTGACACTTTTTCATCGGAATTAGTCGTAATATCCACCCTCGCATAGGATGAAAAATCTCTCGGTTTCATTTTACCGTTGTAAGCATAGAGTTGAAGCAACCACTCCTCGCCTTGAGGCATTGCCACAAACTCAACATACCGGGACACTCTTTCATCAATCAAAACCATAGCCCCACCATGCGGGCCCTTGTTACTTTGCGGAATAACTGCGTAGCGGAAAAAGCCACACCCGCCCATGGGTATCGCAACGCCAGTTAATATTAGAATGCTTATTAGATATCTTAATCTCATACTTTGTTCCACCTTCGAAAAGAGAGAGCACAACGAAACATATTTTTTGTAATTAAACTACTGGAAATTTACAGACGAGTCGCGTGAGGACTATAAAACAGTCGGTGGATGGAATATTGATCCGAGAGGCGGATCAACAGAGATTTCTGCAGATGGGCTATTAACTGCGTGCGCTAAATTGTGGATACTAAGCAGATGAAATGATTGAGCCGCAACCGATTGATGCCCGACATGATGGCAGCCAAGACAACCGTCGGAAATGGGCGTTGAACAAGCGGCGACATCTTCATTACACGCAAACGCTTGTTCTACAAGCAAACAATTTGCGAAACCCAACAACGCTACAATAGCTAGTATCCAGATATAATCTTTACGCATATTAAAAAGATAACAGCTAATTCACTTGTTGTCAAATGCTATAGTGGGACCCCTGTTTTGGTCTTTCAAAAAACTTTCCATTTTTTGGCAATCTTATGGATACTTTACTCATGCACGCTGATTCGAAGATTTGGTGGGAACGTTAATACGGTTACCGTGCCGGCTTTTTTAGAGTTGCATATGGGTGGTCATTTAATTTTTTTTATATCACTACACAAAAGCAACGTGCTTAAAATAAAGAACTGTGAAAATCACAACAGCGACCTGATTGTCAGAAGCGCTAAATGACTAAAAGTTGACCGAAATTTTTCTCACTAACGATAAACAACGATCAACAACGAACATTTTTATTTTTTGTAAATTATTGGCGGGATTCGTAATACATTGAAATCAAAAAAGTTGCAAAAACGGCCGTGAAAATTAAGAGTCAGTTGCTCTACCAACTGAGCTAAGGGCGCGTAAATTGTTCAATAAAACGATTTATCCTGTCCGCTATCACGCCAACTGCCCGCCAAACAGCGCGGCGCGCGGCGAGGTCCGTCTACAAAGCGCTGTTGGACGGGTCCGCTGCGCTTTGTAGCGGAAGCTATGGGCGCATGAATTTCTAACCGTTTAATTTAATAAAGGAGGTGGAATTTTACTAGAATTTCCCGGATTTTCAAATTCTTGCTGTGGCTTTATACCCTTATTTCTTCTTCGCCCGCGCGAGTCGTTTAAACATCGCTTGGCGAATCATATTTTTTGTGCGCTGACTGTGGCGCATGCCATACATGGGGTTTTTCTTCCCTCGCTTTGAAAGGCTCTCTGTCCTTCTCCATGCGTTGGAATGCTTCTTCCCATAAAAAGGATTATTCTTCCCCCTCAAACTTTGATGCCGCACGGCACTACTTGATTTCTTTCGTTTGATCGCCATAACAATCCCTCCTCTAATGCTACAAATTAAAAAAATAGTTTTTATGGGTTATTTTGTATTTGTTTAGCGTTTTGAAATGATTATCTATAAAAGGTCGTCCGCTTTTTTGTCATTCCCGCGAAAGCGGGAATCCAGCAACTGTGGTTTCCCCCCGGGCAAGCCCGGGGCACCTTCCAACATCTGGCCTCGCTGGGAATTTTTTCGTTCCCTGCTCGGCTCGCCCTTCGGGCGCCATTCCCCCCCCGGACAAGTCCGGGGAGCCCAAAGCGGCGTATGGATGCCCGCTTAAAACATGCGGGCATGACACGAACTGGCGTGTTCAACACTTCAAAACGCTAAATAGACACGTTATTTTTAACATGCTTGAATTATACTAGAAATGAAACCACCTTGAAAGCTGATTGGTTGTAAATCAGAAAGCCCTTATTCGAAAAAAACGCGAAAAATCGCTGCAGCGGGTTCAAAATGCCCGTCGATGCGGAAGCCTTCGCTTAAAGCGATTCGATCGAAAAACAACCTGGGGCTTTGCAAAACGTTCGGTCGGGATTTCAGGGTGTTCCGAAATCGGAAGCGCTGTTTTAATGAGGCTTTCAATTCCCTTCACATCATTGCCCTGATCCGGAGTCGCAAATGAAATCGCATGGCCTTCCCGTCCGATTCGGCCTGTTCGGCCGATGCGGTGAACATAATTTCCGGTATCATCCGGCAAATCATAATTAAGGACGAGTTCTATACCCGTCACATCTATCCCTCTGGCTGCAATATCCGTCGCTACCAAAACCCGGTATTTACCTGATTTAAAACCTTCAAGCGCTTCCCGTCGTTGGGCTAAGGTCTTGTCAGAATGAATTTCCGACACACGATGCCCCATATCTTTGATGGCCCTAGTAATTTTTCGCGCGCCAATTCTCGTCCTGGAAAAAAGGAGAACAGTGCCATGATATTGGGCAAGCAACTTTTCAAGAAGTTTCCGCTTAGAATCCTGTTTAACAATAAAGACCTCTTGCGTCACCCGTTCGGCAGCTGTACCGGAAGGCGCAATTTCAACATGCACCGGAAGCTTCATATAAGAAGTGGCAAGCCCGAGAATTTCTCTTGGCATCGTCGCGGAAAAAAGCATTGTTTGTCTGTCTTTTGGAATCGTTCGCAAAACTCTCTCAATTTGCGGCTGAAAACCCATGTCGAGCATCCGATCCGCCTCGTCTAACACGAGTACTTTTACTTCCCCTAAATTTACATTCCTTTGCTCCAGGTGATCGATCAGACGTCCGGGAGTTGCAATAATAATGCGCGGATTCGCTTTTAGTGATTGGACCTGGTGGTACATAGATGCTCCGCCAATCAAAACGGCGGTCTTCATTCCAGAAGCATGTCCAACTTTTTGAAAAACTTCTTCGACTTGAAGCGCCAATTCACGGGTCGGGAGAAGAACAAGGCCCCGGCCTTTTTCCTGCTCGAGACGCTGAATCATCGGAATCGCAAACGCGAGCGTTTTACCTGTTCCGGTTTGCGCGACACCGATAATATCGGTCCCTGCAATAGCCGCCGGAATTGCTTTGTGCTGGATCGGAGTGGGAGTTTGAAATTTCAACCGGTCTAATGTCGCAAGAATCTTTGGCGCAATGCCAAGTCCGTAAAAACCTGTACTGTTTTGCTGTGTGTGTGGTGCCATAGGCGTAAGACTACCACATCAAAAACTTAAATACAATGCAAACCATGATTTTGTCTTCCCTGCGAGTTGACTCACATTAAAGGTATTATGTTGAGTATTGTATTATGTGAAGTAGATTGAAGAAACCCTTATTTTTCAAGCCCTCCGAAAGAATCTA
>Ga0156235_140_pt1 | contig 20700 bp, 16 predicted proteins | sample RifCSPlowO2_12_FD_107882 | JGI IMG/M metagenome (GOLD analysis project Ga0156235, IMG submission 107882) | Omnitrophica bacterium RIFCSPLOWO2_12_FULL_44_17 | reverse complement strand
GGGTTTCAATACGCTAAATAGATACTGTTTCGGGGCTGTCTTGCACAGCTCTTCGACTGCGTGGCGTTTGTGGTCAGCTGACAAATGAGCATAGCGTAAAGTCATGTCCATGCTCTTATGACCCAATAATTCCCGCACAGTATTTAGATCAACGCCATTCATTACCAGATACGATGCGAAGCAGTGGCGCAGATCATGCCAACGAAAGTTTTCTATTTTTGATCCGCACAAAAGCCAATGCGCCGTTTGGGCGGTCCCGGTAGTGGAGCCATTAAGTTGCGAATAGCTTCAAATATAGTCTGAATTTCGGAATCGTGTTTTTCGATTTTTTGTTCCAGTTGCTTTAGTTGATGAGCCAATTCCTTGTGAAACGCGAACATTTCTCGCAATTTAACAAAAGTTCGCATAATCGCAATATTAACTTGAACTGCCCGTTTGCTTTTCAACACGGCTGAAAGCATCGCTACGCCTTGTTCGGTAAATGCATAGGGAGTATATTTGAAATGCTCGCCTTGTTTTAAGGTCACAAATTGTGACCTTAAAGACTTCGCTTCTTCCCAGCTTAATTGAAACATAAAATCAACTGGAAAGCGATCGCGGTTTCTTCTCACTGCTTGTATTAATACCTTTGTTTCAACTTGATAAAGCTCTGCCAAATCATGCCCTAACATTACCTTGTGCCCGCGAAGTAAAAAGATTTGTTTTTGAATAGATTCGGAAGTTATTAATAAATCTCTGCTTTTTTTGATTTGTTGTCTGGACATAAGTCTTCTCTCCTGTTTTGTGATCTATGCGGGAGGATTACGGTCTTATCTGCGGGACAATAAGAAAAGTATGGGAATTATAACCAAAACTCAGGAAAAGTGTTAGTGGAAAATTCCGCCATTCTTAATCTTTATCCACGCAAAATCCAATGCGCCGTTTAGGCGTTCCCGGTAGTGGCACCATCAATCTGCGGATCGCTTCAAATATGTTTTGGATTTCAGAATCATGTTTTTCGATTTTTCGTTCTAAATGCTCCAGTTTGTGCGCCAATTCCTTGTGAAGCGCGAACATTTCTCGCAATTTAACGAACGTCCGCATAATCGCAATATTAACTTGAACTGCCCGTTTGCTTTTTAACACTGCTGAAAGCATCGCTACGCCTTGTTCGGTAAAAGCATAAGGGCGATATTTAATATTACTCCCGCGGTTCAAGGTCAATATATGGTACCTGTTCCAAAAGTACAGGGTTCAATCCCTCTTCAATTCGAATCCTGTTCCGCCGGAACAGGTACCGATTTAAGTGGAAAATTTAGGAATTCCCTAATCTTTATCCGCGCAAAACCCAATGCGCCGTTTGGGTGTTTCCCGAGGAGGTTCAAGCAACTTTCTTAGAGCATCAAAAATAATTTTAAACTGGTGATCATATTTTTTCTCCATTTCCTCTATCTTCTTCCAGAGTTCCTTGTTCGTTTGAATCATTTCACGGATTTTGGCAAACGCACGCATGATCTGAATGTTGACTTGTATTGCCCGCTCACTGTTCAAAACACTGGAAAGCATCGCTACACCTTGTTCGGTAAAAGCAAAGGGCAGATATGATGAAAATTTCAAGTTTTTGAGGTGATCGCAATTTGCGATAACCTCTTCTTTTTCACTTTCGGTAAGCCGAAACATAAAATCGTCAGGAAACCGTCTCAAATTTCTTTTAACTGCTTCATTCAACCGAAATGTTTTGACGCCGTACAAAACAGCCAAATCAGCGTCGAGCATTGCTTTCCTTCCCCGAATCAGATAAATCCGTTCTTTAACAATTTCTTCTTGAATTAAATACTGTGCAGGGCTAATTGTTTTCTGTCTCATAGTAAAAACCTCCTGTGGTTCGCATTGTTTTGGAAAAAATAACGGCAATTTTTATGCGGGAGGATTACGGTCTTATCTGCGGGACAATAAGAAAAGTATGGGAATTATAACCAAAACTCAGGAAAAGTGTTAGTGGAAAATTCCGCCATTCTTAATCTTTATCCACGCAAAATCCAATGTAGAATAAACTGTAAACTGAATAAACTGGAACATTTCCAATTCTGCAATTCTGTATTTCTATTTTGCAATATCTTTCCTTGTCCGTGTCCAAAATGCATCCATCTTGGGGCTAAACAATTACAGCGCATCAAAACATCTCATAAATCAAGACGGTCTTTGACTTTAAGCAACGTATCCAAATGCTTGTTTTCTTCAGCAATGATCTTTTCCAGCATCTGCGTAAATTTGTCCGGAAATTTTTCTTCCATGGCGGTGTAGGCCTTCACCGATTCAGCTTCTGTGCGGATCGCAATGGCCAGGCTTTTTTTCATGTCAATTGGCCCTGAATCAACGGTATTCAACGCGAATAGAGTTCTTTTCAGTTTGTCGATCGAAATTTGAAGAAGATTTCCTACATTGACCGGAAATTCATAGGTTGTCTCGTCTTGTTTCAATGCCTCAGCAATTTTTAAAAATGTCTTTCTGTGGGCTTTTTCCTGTTCTGACAAGGTCAGGAATATCCGATTTACGTTGTTACCAATAGCTGCGCGCTTGGAGAGAACGCCATAAAAAGCAATACCTTCTTCTTCCACTTCTGCCGCTAAGGCCGCAAGTTTGGACGGCAAACAAATATCACCCATGCAATCCTCCTTTTGTGTTTAAATGAACACGCACGTTTTTCTTTCGGAATGGAAACGGCTTGTGGCCGCGGCGCATTGCGTGTCAGCGCCACTGTGTGTCACCCGAATCTCGGGCTCGGGATCGTTATAAGCGTATTTTTAAACTAACCTGATTTGCTTCTAAAACTGGGTACAGTTCCCGATCTTCTTTCTGTGTATGCCACAGCATTTTCTCAACAATTTTTTCAGCTACGCCGACAAACTGTTTTGTGACTGCTTCATCGACAAAATGAAACCCATGCTTCAAAATGATATCGGCAATTTCATCGAACCAGCCAATCATGTCAATGTGTTCCTTTTGAAGTTCACGCACCGTCTGCTTGAGAGGCAGCTCTCCGAGCGACAATGCTAACGGAAATACGGCTTTTTCTTCCCATTCGAAATGTAAAATGACTTTTTGCTTTAAAAATTCAACGGTTTTCTCAATGTCTTTAAGTGCGTTCTCGTCGCGAATTCGCAATAAAGCTTCTTTGATGAACAAGACCTGCTCTCGATGCTTTTGATGCACTTCTTTAACTTGACCATAAGGGCTATTTATATCTCCCATGATTTCCTCCCTTCGCAATTTTATCGTCGTTCCTGCTACACGTATCATATTGTACGTATTAAACATCCGCATCGCAATCGTTCATATGTAAAAGTTGGTGTCTTATGGTGTATACAGAAGTGCGTCCTTTGTTCTTGAAGAAGTAAATAAAAAAGGGTACGAGTTTCAAAACTTTGTACCTGTGAAACAGGTACTGATTTTTAGGTGCTGATTTTCTTCTGATTTTATAAAATTCGCAAAGTCCAGGATCCCCTGCTATACTTTTTTCACCGGCATTACTAAAAGTAAATCCGTGCAAATAACCAGCTTAATTTTCAGTGAAAATATCTATGATTGTTGATGTTCTAATAAAAGTAAAAAAAAAATTAGGACTTTTCAAACAAGCGTTTCTTGATTCCCTGCAAAACTCTATCAGAAACTACAATCTCTCGAAAATGCCGGCCCGGATGCGAAAAGCGGGCCGGCATGCCTGGACAGAACCGCTTTCCGTTCCGTGCAAAAAGAAAATCAAACCGGTTTATTTCTATGGAAATTTCAATTTAGCCTCTTTTAAATTGGGCGGTGTTTATATGATCGAAGCGCTTAGGCGGCTAGAAATCCCCGCAAGATCGGGGCAACAGATAGACCCTTTGCGGCTTCGCGATTCTATCATTGTCTGTGTGAGAGAAAATTTTCCTGATAATTTGCCGGCCTTAAAAGCAAACGGAAACAAAATCATCATCGATATGCGGGACAATTTTTTCCATGATTGGGGCGCTTTAAACCCGGATTTTGTCGGGCGGGACATCGCTGACTATCTGATTTTCCCGAACCAAGCGCTTCTGGATAAATTCTTATCCATCAAGCCCACGACCTCCAATTGCGTCGTTCTTTACGGATTTGCGGACCTGGCCATATCAACTTTTTTCCGACAAAACGGTTACAAAAAAATCAGCCAACTCAAGTGCTGTTACTTCGGCTTCAAATATAACCTGGACTCCGGAATCCTGCAGTTCCTGAAAAATAAATACGGTGTGGAAGCAATTCCCTTGACTGAATTCAGTTTTGACCGATGCTTTCCGGCTCTGCGCCATCATAATATGCACATCGATTTCCGTCCGGAATCAAACGACGGCCTCTATAAGCCGCTTACAAAAATCCTGATCGCTGCCGAATGCCGGTCCCATATCCTGATTAAAGACTCTCCGCGTATCCGGGAGCTTTTGCCGTCAGATTATCCGTTTCTCGTAAACGAAAAAAATAATGCGGAAGCCGCGATAGAAAAGGCGTATCATATGTTTGGCACTGTAGAATGGGATTTTTCGCTTGGTATCATGGACCGGGTCCGCGAAATGTGCTCTTTTCAAAATCACGTCACTGTTTTTGTCACCATTTTGGAAAAATTATCATGCGATTAATTAAAGACCGTCCCCTTGACTATTATCAGCTGACACTGGATGCCCTTCAATGGGTCAGTTACGATCTGTATCTGGACAAGGTAGAAGATGCGCTCCGCGAAAATATCAAAGCGAAAAATCCGGATTTTTGGAATCTTCATGTCGCCCTTTGCTATTTAAGCCGGACGCTTAATCCTCAAAGCTACTTGGAAATCGGGACTCGAAAAGGACGGTCTTTATTCCAGGTATTATGCCACGCCCCAGTTGCACGAGTTGTTTCAATTGATTTGTTTACGGAAAGCAACTTTTTGGATTTGAAAGCAGATGTCGACCGGTTTCTGAGGCGAACAAAAAAGAAAATCGCGATCACCTATTACCGGGAGCGAAGCGTCTCCTCGCTTGAAAAAATAAAAGGCAAAGAAAAATTTGATCTCATTACGATTGACGGCAGCCATTACCTTGAAGACGCGGCGAATGACCTGGCATCTTCTTATTCACTTCTTAACGATCAAGGTGTCATCGTCGTAGACGATGTCACGCAGATGCCGCATCTGATGCAAATGGTGAATGAATTTCAGATGAAACACAATGAATTTCAACTGGTCCGCACAGACCAGCTTTATGGCTGCGCAGTTCTTTCCCGGGGGAGGACTTTATGAGACTGATCAAAGAAGCGCTAAGAAAAAGAAAAAAAACCGTCAATGTCGCAATTGTCGGCTGCGGTTGGTGGGGCTGCGGCGTCGCAAAGTATCTTTACAAAATGGATTTCATGCATCCTCGCGTGTTGGTGGATAAAGAAATTGATAAATGCATCCAAACCTACCTCGATGTCGGCGTTTATAAGAACCAGATTCTCCGTATCGAAAATGCAAAAGATATAAACAAAGCGAATGAGTACCGCCATATCGTCATATCCGATTTGTCTCTTTTCGGAGAACTTCTGCCCAAATTAAACGTGGACGTGATTCATGAAGCGATCGGAGAAGTACTTCCGGGCGCGCAGGTAGCGATGATGGCCATGGAAAACAAGCTTCCGTTTACCACCATAAACTCGGAAATGGACGCCACAATCGGCCTGATCCTTTCGCAAAAAGCAGAACAAAAAGGAATTGTCTATACCAATTCCGACGGTGACCAGCCCGGCTGTCTTGCGCGAATGCTGGATTATATTATCGGATGGGGGTTCGAACCGCGGATTATCGGCAACAATAAATTGTTTTTAGACTATTATCAGACACCAGAAGGTGTCATGCCTTGGGTTCCGAAAGGCGGCAATCCTTATGTCCTTTCTTCGGCAGCAGACGGCTCGAAGTTAGCACTTGAGTTATCGGTTGTAGCCAACGCATTTAATTATCCGCCGCTGAAAAGAGGGATGTACGGTCCAGAAGCAAAAAAAAGTGATTTGATCAGCGTTTTTGACCGGTTGGTTAATCTTAATTCGCTCGACGGCGGGCACATTGATTATACGCTGGGAACAACAGAACCTAACATGGGCGGCCCCGTTTTTGTTGTCGCCTACACGCAGGACAGCCGCCTCCAAGCCGAAATGAAGCATTACAAGAAAGGGCCCGGTCCCTATTATCTGTTTTTCCGAGACCATCATATCGGTTCTATTGAAGCACCTTCGACCATCGCAGAGGCCTCTTTATTCGGAAGTGCTTCACTTTGCCCGACAGTATGGTGTTCGGACGTCATTACACTCGCCAAAAGAGATTTGAAAGCAGGCAAACGGCTTGATTTAATGGGCGGTTACGATTATTACGGCCTTGCGGAAAAAGCAGATATCGCCATTTCAGAAAAAATACTGCCTATCGGCCTTGCTGAATTTGCAACGCTCACGTGTGACGTGAAAAAAGATGCCGTGATTACCTATGACATGGTCGAGTTGGAAGATAATCTCGCAACGCAGCTGCGCAAAGAACAGGACGCTTTGATTCAATAATATCTCGGGTTTTTACAAGGAACCGGCTTGATACATAACAACGTTCGCTTTTTCAACGGTGATCAGACCTTCTTTCACCATTTCATCGAGAAGCGGCAAAAATCCGCTGGTTTTTTCGTCGCGCGATCCACCATCTCGACAATAATATTTCTTCAGTCCGGTTCTGGAAGGGACATATTTCAGCCATCCATGTTTTTATTAAATCCGTTGCGCCTGAGTCATATTACAAATCCCTCCTGTAGACTTCCCCCGCGCATGCGGGGAATGACAGAAAAGTGCAGAACTCAAATCGAATAAGTTAAAATAATCTCCGGTCAACAGTAAAATTCTCTTTTGTACAATCAGATTATCAAATAGGTTTGCCCTGTCGATATATACAATGAATTCCGTCAAGTCCGTCGAAATAAAGAGGTTCTTAAAGAATGAGTAAGCAACGAAAATTTAGACTGAGCATTCGAAGCAAATTTATCCTGTCTATTTGTTCAATTAGTTTTGTCGTCCTTATGGTAGCGGTGAGCTACGGATACTATTTTGGGATAAGGCCCCAGCGAATTTCTCTTCAGGAAAGCCGTTTGGAAATGGCGCAAATGCTCGCAAGGTATATTGAGAGGATCACCAGTGAAGAAATTGAAAAAATAGAATTGCTAACCTCAACAACCTCATGGACAACCGCCATTTTAGAGAGTAACGCGAAATACGCGAGCATGAAACCAGAGGAAATTCAGGCCTATTTCGAAGAAATGGATACTCAATGGAAACAGACGGCTGCGAACGATCCCCTCATTGAAACATATACAAAAAATCAAATCGGCAATACCCTTAGAATATTCGCGAGCAAAGACACAGATATTGTTGAATTCTTTATCACCGACCTAAAAGGGGGATTGGTCGCTTCTTCTGGAAAAACAACCGACTTTTACCAGGCTGATGAATCGTGGTGGCTCGCAACTTATAATGGTGGCCATGGCAATATCTATATCGGCGATATGGAGTTCGACGAATCTGTGGGAATCACGGGAATAACGATTGCAGCTCCTCTCAAAGATGCGGCCGGAAAGGTGATAGGGGTGTGTAAAGCTGTTATTAATACCGACATCATGTTTAATCATTTGAAGAAATTTGTGTTGGAAAAAACAGGGCATGCGATTTTAATCGACAAAAGCGGGAAATTAATCTTTCATGAAGGATTGACTCCGATGAAGGAACCCGCTTTTGAAAATGCGATCGTTGAGAAATTGCAAAATATCGAACGCGGTTATTTTATCGCAAGAAATTCCTATCATCACCGGGGGCAAGAATTGGTGGCTGTCGCAAAAGTACAAGCCCCGCTCTTATTAGAGCACGGAATTCATTGGTGGGTTGGAATCGAACAAGATTCCAACGAGTCTTTTTCTTTTCTAAATCGGCTCGTGATACAAGGCGCTGTCATGATTCCGATATTATTAGCCTTTTTGATCGGTTTGGGAATGGCTTTCTCGCGCGTTTTGATAGCCCCGATCGAAAAACTTCAGCAAGCAACAAAACGGATCGGCGATGGCGATTTAAATTATCACGTGGATATTAACACCCGAGATGAAATTGAAGCACTTGCGGATTCGTTTAATCAGATGTCTTCTCTACTCAAGCAAACAACCGTATCAAAAGAACGGTTTGATAGTATTATTAATAATATGGGTGATTCCCTTATCGTCGTGAATATTGATCAGACAATTTCTTTAGTTAATAAGGCCGCCAACATACTCTTGGGCTATGAAGAGGGTGAGCTTCTCGGCCAACCGATTAAAATTATTTTTGATGTTACGCAGCTTGTCATCTTTCAGAAAGAATCTAAAAAAATTACCAAAGGGGAACAAGCATTCGGTCATTGGGAGGCTTTTTTGAGAAAAAAAAACGGAAGCAGTATCGATGTGTTTTTTAGTTGTTCTGTCGCTCTGGAGAAAAATACCTATTCAAATGCCACGCAAGATATTATTTGTCTCGTGAAAGACATCACCGAGTTGAAACAATCGGAGAGAGTGTTAGAAGGAACCAATAAAGAGCTGATGGAAAGCGAATTAACGCTGAAAAATCTGCTTCAGGAAACAAAAAAAACCTATGATGATCTAATCAAATCTCACGAAGAGTTGAAAAACACTCAGAGTCAATTAATTCAAGCGGAAAAACTTGCTTCGATCGGAGAGCTTGCCGCAGGCATTGCTCACGAGGTAAAAAATCCGCTCGCTACCATGCTGGTTGGAATTGATTATTTAAAAAAACATGGTTCATCGAACGAAGAAGATAAATCCATTTTAAATGATATCACTGAAGCGTTGAAACGCGCAGATCGAGTCATCAGAGGGTTGTTGGATTTTTCGGTCGAACAAAAATTTCAGATGAAAAACGAAGATATCAATATTGTCATTGAGGAATCCTTATTATTAGTCAAGCACCCGATAGATCGATCGCACATTGTATTAATGAAAGACCTCAAGGATAACCTTCCTCTTGTACAGATTGACCGGAACAAAATTCAGCAGGTGTTTGTCAATTTGATCATCAATGCGCTTTACGCAATGCCGGAAAAAGGCACGCTAACCATCAGAACCTATTCGAAACAACTCGAAAAAACCGGTTTGTACGTCGGCTCGCGAGTAACGGATTATTTTTCCGTCGGCGATACGGTTGTCGTGGTTGAAATAAATGATACGGGAACCGGCATACCGGAAAATATCTTGCCTAAAATTTTCGATCCTTTTTTTACCACAAAACCGGCTGGCAAAGGAACGGGTTTAGGATTATCATTGTGTAAAAAGATTATTAGCATGCATAAAGGATTGATTGAGATCTCGAATCGGAAAGAAGGCGGAGCGGAAGTGACGATCGTTTTGAAATAAGCGGTGAAAAAATAATCCATAACCAACTTTGAGGTGGTCAATATGACTGAACAAAAAACCCTGCTGATTATCGATGATGAAGAAAGTTTGGTAAAAATGTTAAAACGCTACTTGGTTAAACAGGGATATAACGTGTTAACGGCCCCGGACGGAGAAATCGGACTTTCCATCGCCAACAAAACAAATCCGGATTTGATTATTCTTGATATCACCATGCCCAAAAAAGACGGTTTTGAATTTTATCGTGACATTTCGACGGAACACGGGCATACGCGGTTTCCCGTTCTGGTTTTAACTGCAAGAGCCGATTTGAAAGGCACTTTTGAGCGCATTGAGGCAGACGGATTTATGAGCAAACCATTTGAGATGGAAGATCTCCTAAAAGAAATTGAGAGGATTTTAGCGAAACCGCAGAAAATCAATGTTTTTCTGGTGGATTTGGCGGAAAATCCACAGATGGCAGAAATCGCCAATGCTTTGGCGCGCGAGAAATACCAGCCCATTCTAATTCCTGAAATTGGTAATTTCGAAAAAATAGCCTCAGTCACGCGGCCGGATTTCATCGTCATGGAATATCTGCATGAACAGATCAGCGGTGAGGACTTTATCAGAAAAGCAAAAGAATATTGTTCAAAATTGCCGCCCGCTTCGCCGGGAAAAACATCGAATACGCCCATTATCGTTTATACTTTTTCGGGCATGAATTTTAAAGAAAAAAGTCTTCGTGCGGGTGCTGATCTTTATATCGGCCAGCCCGAAAACAGCGACGCCATTGTGATAGCCGTGAGAAAACTTGAAATTGAAAAAAACGAAAGAAAATAAAAAAATCAAAAGCAGGCTCTTTTCTCAAATTCAATTCGCAACCCGGAAGATATTAGGCCCCTTCTCTTTTAGCAGAAATCAACATTTCTCGCCCGGCCCAACGCGAAAGTAAAAGGCTCAATATATTTTTCGACTCATCCCAGCATTCAACCTTTACCGAAAATCCGGCATGTTCCAACATTTTTTTGATTTTAATCGGCGTTGAAATATTAATATGCATGGCATCCCTGTCAGGGTCGTCAAATTCCTTTACTTTAAATACGTGCTGAAAGAAATCTTCTGCTGATTTTGGCCTCCATTTTCCTCTTAATGTCCGCAGAGGAAACTTAACAAGATTAAAAGGAATATTCATTATTCGTTTAAGGGGATACAAAAAATTGATGTAAAACGCGTTCGGCGTTGTGAGAATCAACATTCCGTTTTTTGTTAATAATGACCGTATTTTTGTAAGCAGCGGAATTAATTGATGGTCATACATATGCTCCCAAACCTCGATCATGAAAATATAATTAAATTCTTCCCGAACCGTAATCGAATAGGCATCCCCCTCAAAAAACTGCATTCTGCGCTGACTGTCCTGGTCCAAAGTTTCCCGCAACTTTTGAGCAATTTTGATTGCGTCCGAACTATAATCGATTCCAACCGCTTTTCGACACCCCGATTTTACGGCATGATAAACCATATCTCCCCGACCGCAACCGATATCCAGCACTTTTGTCTCTTGTGAAAATTGGCATCTCTTCAGGACATCTCGGTGTTTATAGAAGATATTTTTTTCAAGATTTTTCCTAAATGCTTCGAAGGTTTCAAAATCTTTATTCTGTAAGTAATACTTCTCGTCGTAAAGATTCGGATCAACAATATCAGACGGCATACGTTGCTTTCCTTTCTGTCTATGAAAATAGCGCGGCTGTTGATTACTTATTATGGCCTACTCTCTCAGCTCCTAGCAATAATATTTTCTTTCCTTCTTGTGTCGTAACAAAATCTAATTGCTTCCACGCTTGAAAAAATACTTCGGATTTAAAACGGGAAAGCGTTTTATATCCTTTGTCCGTACAGGCTTGAAAACTTTCGCCCCTTAGGAACCGCTCCAAAATCGAAACGCCGATCTCGCTGCGTTTATCCTGCTTTCGCGCAAATGCAAACGCTTCGGAAAGTAAAATTTCGTTTTCAGAAAAAGAAAGTCCTTTTAAAAAATTGATAATGCGGGAAGTGATAAAAAGCGTGTAAATATCTTCCCGCTTGAAATGTTCTGTTTCAATCGCCATGGCCGTCAAACGCGATTTAAAAATCATCTCGGCTTCTGCCTCCGGAAATTCGCGCGGAGCGGCGGCATCGGGCGTCAGATAGAATAAAGATGCGCCCAAGAGCACAGGAAGTTTCGTGTTTAGAATAAGCGTTTTAATCATCGAATCAACCTTTTCATTCGGCAGCCCCAGAATTTGATAAGAAACGGTTTTAAAGCCTAACGAAAATGCCGAATGAACCACTTCTAAATATTGAGTGCTATCATGAGGCCGTTTCATCTCTGCGCAAACTTGCGGATTAGAACTCGCCAAAGCAATATTAAGATGTGTAAAGCCCGCCTGTTTCATCAATTCAAGCAATTCATGATCCGAACTCAGATAAGAAATTCCGTTCATAGCAAGGAATTGAATGTCTTTCCCGGAAAACTCCTGAATTAAATTCCGGCAAAGTGTTTTCATTTCATCCTGATAAAACGTGAGATTGTCATCCTCAAAATCAAAAACACGGAATCCTTCCGAATACCGCTGCTTAATTTCTTCCAGCACTTTTTGGGCTGAGCGCTTCCGATAGTGCTCTCCAAACGTTTGATGCACGGAACAAAACTGACACCGATGCGGACAACCGCGCGAAGTGACAATAAATGCAAGCGGCTTTTTTTCAAAAAGGTAATCTTCGCGCGAAAAATCAGAAAAATCCGGGACCGGCAGTTCATCAACCGGAAAATTTTCTTCAAGCGGATTGAGAATCAGATTTCCATTTTCTTTAAATCCTAAATTCGGAACTTTCCGCAAATCTTTGCTGCTCTGCCAAACCTTCAGAAATTCAACAAGCGGTCTTTCGCCTTCCCCGCGAATGACGAAGTCAATGCTGGGATGTTCAAGCATCATTTCAGGCCGGGCTGAAACATGAGAACCGCTTACCAGAATCGGGACGGCGAGTTTGCATTTAATTTCATCGGCACATCGTAAAACCTCCCGGTAATAGGGTGAAAAAAGCGAAGAAATTCCGATGAGATCGGGCTTTTCCTCGAGAGCTTCCTGTGCAATTGTTTCAAAATCGGCGCCAAAATGAAAATATTGATGAAACGTTGAAAAAGGACTTTCGTCCCGGTAAGCATAATAATCCCTGAGATAGCCCAGTTCTTTAGGAACTTTAATGGTCTGCCGGCGCCAGCCGTGATGATAATCTTTGATGACCACCTGAACACCGGGAAGATGTTGATGAACAATCGCTTTTAAATATGCGAGCCCGATCGGCTGAAGCCTAATATCTGTATCATAGAAATCCTGAATCGGCGGCTGAAGGAGAAGAAGTTTCATGAATGTCCGTTAAAAAATGATGATGTCGGAAGTCTGATGTCTGAAGTATGAAAAATGGAAATTATACGTCATATTTCTTATCTCTTACATCAATCAAAACCGTCATAATTACTATTGTGGAAAGATTTCAGTTTCTAGCCTGCTTTGCTACACAACATGACAAAAGATTTTTCCAAGTCTTGGGCTTATATTTCTCCCAATCTTCTTGCTTCACGTAGAGCATTTTATAGGCGATTTTCTTCTGACGGGCATTGGCATCATCACACCACTGAGCAAGTCTTTTGATCTTTAAAGGATCATCTAAATCTTCACGCCCCTTGGTCTCAACGATATAGACCATTTTTTCATCTGTTTTGACAAAAAAATCCGGAAAGTAATTCGCAATCGTGCCGTCAGCGTTTTTATAATCAATCTTAAAATGCACTTCATAATAATTTTTAGCAAAAGAGACTATCTCATCATCGCCTAACCGTTCAAGAAAATCAGCAAACTCAAGCTCAAACTGACTATCTCCGACAATCCGATTGAATACGCTTTTTTTCGGAACTAAATATGCCCGGTCATTAACAACAAACGGACGGCTGCTACTAATCTTAATGTAATTTTTAATTTCAGCATCGCCAACATCTTTAACCGTCAACGCATTGATTTCATTTTTAAAGGTTTGAATAATGGTTCTTGTGGCTTCAATTTCAGAAAGATTTCGTAAAACATTCCTGTCATTAAGGTCAATAACTGTCTCAAACAAGTGCGAACAAATAAACTCTTTAACCTTTCCGAACAAAATATCATAACATCCAAAAAGACGCAGCTCCCGCATAATACTTTGTGCGAAAAAACCGACAACGCTCTGATAATTCGGTTCGATATTACTTTCAAGAATAGTGGTGTGATGAATCTTTTCTTCGACAACGTGCCGAAAAACGATCTCTCGTTGTTCCTGTTCATTAAACTGCCGCACATTTATCTTCAAATATTTAAATCCCGAGACATTTAAATCTGCTAAATTTTTATACTCTCTTTGGATTCTCGGCGTCAAAATCGGAAGCTCAATGTCTAACTTGCGAATGTCTTTCTTGGGGTTGTCGTGATCAATCTCAATAACCGTTGGTGTAATTGCCTTGGTCGTGCTGTCCATTTTTCGTTTTTCAAGATCGACACCTTCCGCCTTAATTGCCTCGACAAACTCCATAAATGCGGGTGTCCCTACAACGCTAACATATTCTTCCACATCTTCCCGGCCAAAAAACATCCGTCTCAAACCTCGACCAAGCGTTTGTTCGGGCAAAATATTTGATGGCGCCACATAAGCCCTTAACCCGACAATCGTCGTTACATTCTTAACATCCCATCCTTCCTTGAGCATTAAAACCGAAACAATCACATGAAACGGGCTTTCCAAACTATCTATCTCGTTGGCTTGTTTCCGTAAACGGTCCAATTCTTCCTTTGCTTTTCCAGTAACTTTTTCCGATATATCACCACTTTTATTCGTATGGATCGTCAATACTTTGCCACTTAAATCTGCATAATTCTTTTCTAAATAGGCCTGAACCTCATCGCAGTTTTTCGTATCATCCGTCATAATGAACAAAATAGCTTTTTTCCCGGTCGGCTCAAGCTCTTTGGATGTCTTACGCCATTCCTCGATGCCAAGATTGATATAATCTTCATATTTCTCGGTAAATAGCGCACTCTGCTTTTCCTGTAGCTTTGCTCGGCTTGCCTGATCGGGGAGCACAGGAGTTTTTACGACACCTTGATGAATCGCTTCAACGAGTGGATAGTCGGAAACAGTTTGAACAAAAATCGATCCATTATCATGCTTCGGCGTCGCCGTGCAGTCTATTTGCAAAGAAATCTGTTTGCCTTTTTGTTTCAATTTATTATTTATATCCTGAATAGACTTGAACCAAGCCATTTTTGGATCGTGAATGTGATGGGCCTCATCGTTCATAACCATAAGCTCATCAATTTCCCGCACAATGTCGCCCAATTCGACCAATGATTCGTTTGTTTTTGAAACAGGTTTTCTCCCCAAGAAATAATCAGTCACATCAGCATCATCGAAATTCGATTCCTTAACATCGCTCTCATAAACGCGATGTATGTTGGTGAGAAAAATATTTCCGGTTGGCGAAATCGTTGTCAAATCGTCCTGCAAGTGAAGGGTGATCTGGAAATCATCTTGCCAATTTCTGCCTTCATACCCATTATCCGGCAAAATTGGGTCCTGATAAAATATTTTTAATCCGGCAAAATCAGTTTTGATGCGCTCAAGCACGATGATGTTTGGGGTAATCAAGAGAAAATTGCGGGAAAGCCCTGACTCGGGCTCGTAGAGTTTATGAAAATAAGACCATGCGAGAAGTAGGCTCATTACCTTTGTCTTGCCACTTCCAGTCGCCATCTTGATGACCAACCGAAGCCAGTCCTCATCAAACATATTTGGGCTTACGCGGCCCAAAGAATCAAATGGTAGGAGATCATATTTGTTTCTCGCTCCGGCAACATCATATAACCAGATGATTGTTTCAACCGCTTCGCGCTGAGCGAAATAATAGCGGAATGAGAATGAAGTGCCGTCTGTCCCATAAGCAAGATGTTCTTCCTTGAACCACCAAGTCAAAAGAGCCTTGGATGTTGCGCTTGCTCCCTCGTATCCCTTATCCCTCCATTCCTTGACACGTTTCCGGAGTTCTGGCACAAAAGGCGGGAGCAGTTTCTCATAGCCTCCCGGCGCGCGAAGTGCTTCATCAGCCGGAAACCAACGAATATCCGGTTCTAAAATTGCAAATTTATCTTTAGGAAAGTTTTTATGCAGCGCCATATTCTTTAACTATATCTAATAGATCCGATTAGTATTCCTGTAAGTCTATTATTGATAACTACTTGCGGTTTTCTCAAAGCTAAAATTCCATTTTTTAATCTTATAGATACTTCCTATTCTGGAAGCCAAAAACAAGTAAAATAGTCATAACATATTGCAAACAAACGACTTAATTCTTACTTGCTTTTTTAAAAACAAGTAAGAAGCTTAATCTACTATTTAGACGCCACTTCGGAACTGTCCGGTAATCTATACCTTGTTCCTTTCATAAAACCGGATGAAGGAACTATCTGGATCAAAAGCCCCTGCTTTACCCAATTTTTCAAAATTCTTGCCATCTTGTCTCTCTGGACAATCCCTGTTATCTCACGCGCCTTTTGATTAACAATATATTTATTCTCCAGCAAATACTCACTTATCTTCTCCCACTCAGAAGGACGATGTTCGTTAAGGAGTACAACTTTTACTGAATCTTGATAAAGCGGATATGAAAAAAATATCGGAGGATACAAATTCTGTGACATCATTTCCTGCCTCATGGCGCGCACGCCTTCATTCTGATCCAAGTTCGGCGGGGCCGGAAACTCGCGCAAATGCTTTACTAAAAGATCATTCCGGTATCCTTCTGCTCTAACCCATCCGATATTACTCCTAGTGATGTTATATGGAAAAAGACCGGGACTCTCAACTTCGATTCTGTCTTGAAAAATTTTAATTTCAATATCACGCTTTTTATAATAATCACGATGAATCACAGCATTTGTGATTGCTTCTTTTACAGCTCTTTCGGGAATCCGGTAAACATTTTTAAATCCGGAGGGGATCTGAATGCCTGCTCGTAAAAGGTTCAAAACATAGTCATGCGCATCGGCAATCTGTTTAATGAGCGCGCCTTGAATCGTTTTTGGCAGGCCGATCAAATTAGGCGTCTCTCCTATAGTCTCAATCGTTCCCGTATATTGCAAGACTCTGATCGCACATTTCGTTTCCGTTAGATCATTAGGAAATTCCGCAAAAAGAAGGACGGCTGCTAATGTGGGTTTCAAGTGGCCATCAGAATCCTTGCGAGCAAGACCTGTCTTTTCTAAAGCAACCTCAAGAGCGTCCTCCTTAATATTTCTGGCATTCTTCCATTCATGGAAAAATGGCGTATTCAATAACGTAAAATCAACATTAACTAAAGCTTTATCCGCTTTTTCGAAACCTTTTGCATACGCAAAATTAATAACTTCATGTGCGTTTAACTGCCGATTGCTTTTCTCCGCACGAACATAAACATGATTATTGATCGAGTGAAAATTTGCAGATGCTTTGGGAACAGAAAGCAATCCGATTCTTTTGACATTATTTACTTCAACAATTTGCGGGGGCCAAATCCCCGACATGGGCGAAACGATTTTGTGAATTTCCCTGCCCAAAGCGTCAAAAACCTCAACTTGTTCATCAATGCCAAAAATACGATCTATCCCATGTAATTTGGTTTTTTCGGGATCGTCAACACCAAGAACAATCACCCCTCCTTCCGTGTTAGCCATAGCAACGACTGTCTCAACGGTTTTGGCGACAACCTTTTCATCGGCCAAGCGCTTGAACTCAAGCGTCTGAGATTCCGATGGCGCATTCAAAATATCTTCAACCAATTTTTGATTTGATTCGTCCGGTTTCATATTCATCATGCCACATTGACCTCAAATACTTTTGTCGTATCATTTCCGAAAATATCAACAACCTTCACGGCGATCTTGCGTCGTCCTTTGGGAACTTCCTTTTCAGCAGACACAAGGTCGAGTTTTCTGTCCTTTTGGGTCCTGAATGATTGCCATTCATTCTCAAAAATATAGTCGCCGGTCCATTCCTCTTTTTCTTCGCTGGTGTTAGGATCAATTGAACGAATAATCTCTTTTTTACTTTCCATATTAAAATCAACTGCCCAATAATCTACCCAGTCAGTCCACTTTTTAGTTAGCACTTCTTTTGTTACAACGGCTGTCTTTTTATCTTTGGAAACCTTAATAACTTGACCATTCTCAATGACGATCTTGCTTGCCCCCTCTTTCAGGGATCCTTCCGCTTCCTCAAGGCTATCCTGATTGTAAAAAACACTAAAGTCACACAGTTCGACGGCAACAGTTTTATTATTTCCGCGCCCCTTGATGATAGGCTTTACTTCGATAAACGCAACGTCGTAAAACTTGACGTAGCCTTTCTCAACTGCTCGCCGATCAAAAACTTCCCGCGGAATGATTTTGAATTGCACGTCAATGCCTTGACGGCAAAGCTCCGAAAAATCAATCCCCATTTCATAATCAAAGCCAAGAATATCGAATTTTGTAATTCCTTTTTCTTGAGCTTCCTTGATTGCTTCATCAATAAAAACAGATGACACCGGCGTATTAACAGGGCCAATCGCCACAAGGCGATCACGTTTCTTCCCAACAAACGAATTATAGGAATCAACAGCTTGAGCCTGATAAGCAGAAAGTATCAGTTCGACAAACTGTTTTTCCTTGTTTTTTATGACTTTTTGTTTTTCCTGCTCTCGGAAGTCAGTATCCACATTGATATAATGTTCCCTTTCATACTTGCCGAGGTTGAGAATTTCAAAAGCCCGAAAATCCTTGCCCTCTTTTTTCATTTCTCGCTGAATTTGGATAAGACGTTTGCGCGAAGTGTGAACTGCAAAACGTCCCAGGTCTGAACCGATCCATTTGCGACCCATTTTCTCAGCCGCCGCCAAAGTTGTGCCTGAACCGCAAAAAAAATCTGCCACCAAATCACCCTCGTCAGAGGCTAACGCCAGAATCCTTTCAATCAAGTCTTGAGGCTTCTGTGTTGTGTAATTTAGCCATTCTTGCTTATTGGCTGGTTGAAGGCATCTAATACGCCACACATCGTCTATTGTTCGTTCGTTGCTCATGTAAGTAACCGCTTTTCCGTCCTCGCCTATTATGTTTTGAATTTGTCCGTTAACTTTTTTATATTTAAGTTTTTTAACTGGCTTTTCGCGGTCTTCCTTAAGTGGATTATGCTTATGATTGCCTTGACGTTTTGCATAACGAAAGATTAGGTCATGCGCTCTTGGTAATAACATTTTCCGACTATCATGGAGTTTATTGTAGTAATACCAAATAATGTCATTTACAAAATTGTTTTCGCTAAATATTTCGTCTAACACTAACTTGATAGCATGGCCTATGTGCCAATCACAATGAACAAACAGGCTTCCATCTTCGGATAGAAGCCCGTGCATTAGCTTCAACCGTTCATAGATCATGGCGATAAAACTGTCTGCTCCTTTTCCCCAAGTGTCACGATAGGCCACCTCTTCAATCACGGAGGGTTGTTTTGTGAACTCATCATCACCGACTTGAATCTTGGTAGAAAAGTCTGCACCGACGTCAAATGGCGGATCAATGTAGATCAACTTCAATCCACCTTGCTTTTCGATCTCACGGCGCATTGGGCCATTCTTGAGGGAGGAAAGGATTAGTTTGTTATCGCCCCAGATAAGTTTATTTGTCCATCCCCGAATCTGACGGCCGGATGTGTCGAATAAATCGATTTGGGTATCTTTTGAAATACGTTCACTGCGTGGCTCATCAATATGCTAAATCGTTTGAAAGGGTAGGACCAAATTACAGACTTCCTGAGTCTTGCCGTTCCAGACAAGTTCAACTTCTCGGTCATCCTGAAAGAGAAGAAAGCGGTATTTATCAGGCAGCGGCTTGCCTTCTTGAAGAAATTTTATAGCATCTCTTTTTTCGTTATCAGTAAGTCTCATAATGGTATCGGTAACACACCGGGACATCTCGAAAAGCACCGGTTCCGCAAACAAAAAAACGGGCTTTTCGCCCGTTTGATTATAAGTTTAAGCGCTTGATACATTTAAGCTCGTCATAGGTGCATTATACGCATCACATCGGACAAAATCAATTCTGCATACCGGACGGTAAGCGTTCAAGTCGTCATTGCGGGCATATTACTCAAAAAGTGTTGCTGCCCGTAATTGTAACTATATTTAATTTAAGTAATATAGCGTTATTTTAATATGCGTTTATTGAAACGGTTTAATAAAGGGACCTTAATTATGATCAAAAAAACGCTGTATTCGTTGTCAGTCAACTCAAGTCAAACGATATGGAAAAACCTTTGAACAAAAACAACGGTTTCATTGCAAAGTTTGTCACAGAACGTTTATTTGGCAACGGCCGCACAATAAAAAATATCGCGAACAACGCTGGTTTAAGCTTTGGGTTAAAGAAAGCTTTTCCGTTCGCCAGTTGGTTCAACTTTCCGGTCACAGTCGGTCAAAACTGGATCGGATTCGTTATCATTGGCTCTCTAAGAGCCCTAATGAAAACTTCGACTATACTCAATACCGTTATCTCATTTACGACGGTACCTATTTTCACAAAGACGGATGTTTTATTAGCCTTATGAGTCCAGAAAACAACAAAACCATTGCACATACGTATGCCCCCAAAGAGGGCTTTAAAAGCACCTATTCTTGGTTCGAGTCGCTTAAGGACAAAGGATTAAATCCCCTTTGTATCACCATGGACGGCGAACAATTCGTTATGAAAGCGATCCGCCTCGTTTGGCCCTTTACCAAAATCCAGCGTTGTCTTTACCACATCTTAAGACAAGGGCTTTCTTGGCTTCGGACCTTTCCCAAAACCCAAGCAGGTGCCGAACTCAGAGCGCTCCTTATGCGAATTACAGCCATCAAATCTTTCAAAGATCGAGACCTATTTTTTGATCTCTATCGCAATTGGTATTTAACATACCGCGATGCGATTAAAAAGCTACCCAACACCACCGTTGCTTTCAAAGACCTCAAGAAAACAATGGCGCTTATTCACCATGCATTACCAGACCTATTTCATTATCTAAATGACTCAAATATTCCAAGTACAACTAATCTACTGGAAAGCTTTCATTCCCGGCTCAAGGCTGATTATAGGCGCCACCGGGGTCTAACAAATACGAACAAAATTAATTATCTAAGTTGGTACTGTTTTTTTAACAATAGCAACATTTCATGAGTAATATGCCC
>Ga0156235_128_pt1 | contig 22698 bp, 24 predicted proteins | sample RifCSPlowO2_12_FD_107882 | JGI IMG/M metagenome (GOLD analysis project Ga0156235, IMG submission 107882) | Omnitrophica bacterium RIFCSPLOWO2_12_FULL_44_17 | reverse complement strand
AAATAACGATAGGAAAATGAAACGATATGGCTGGAAAATATTTGATCGTTGTTCTCAAAAACTTTTTTCAGTGAACCCTATTTATTTGATTTGGACACCCATCATCAGCTTGCCGATGCAAAAAAGGATTTCACACCGCGAAGAGATGATCAACACCTAATTCCTACACTTGCCTCAAAATGCATATCGGAATTCTCGTTGGGTTTTTAAACGGTTTAATCAGTTGGCAGGTGAATCTGACTGCAATCCATCGAGGTGTTTATTCTTCACGGCGCATGGCATTTATGATCGGCATGGGTGCGGTTTGTGCGGATTTTATCTTTATGGCGATGGCCTTTGCGGGAGTGAACCATTTATTACAGCTTCCAAACTGGAGGTTTCTGTGTAGAGTCGTTGGTGGAATAACCCTTCTTTTTTTGTCGATCGCTCTTTTTTTTCAGTCGCGCAAGGTGGATTCATTTAATCGTTTTGACAAAAAGAACCTGGGTAACAGCTTTTTAATCGGGTTTTTTATTGTTCTGGGCAAGCCCGTTTTGATTGCGTTTTGGGCAGGGGGGGCGAGTCTGCTGCTGGGCTATTTCCCGGAGCTTCATATATTTTTAATACGTTTGTTTTTTTATGCGGGTTTTGTTGTTGGTTCTGCAGTTTGGTTTTTTATTCTTGCTCGACTTATTGTTAAAAGAATCCGGGGATTCGATGAAAAAATTATTTCAACAGGATTGAGGATAATCTGTGCGGCTCTTTTAATTGTTGGGATTCTCATGCTGATGGGGTATCTCCAGCCGGCTTAGGTTTTAATTTAAAAGCTGCCTATTTTTGTTGCCATTAAAAAATCCTCATGCCATTATAAAAGCTGTTATTTTTTTTGAAGGGGATATTAAACACGATGACTCAAACACAAATATGGTTTGTCGGAAGCGGTGCGGTTTATATGGTAGTGATGCTTTTGATCGGATTTTAGTGCAGTGAAAGAATTAAAAATACAAAGGATTACATTGTTGCCGGAAGCCGGATTAGGAAATTTTTATAACAAAAGAGGTGAAGAATGAATCAGTATCGTAAGTGGATATGCAAAATAGCGCCTGTGACATGTTTTTTCTTTATATTTATCGAAGTCATTTCTCCTGTCATTGTTTTCGCGCAGACAGCGGAAATTTCAGGGCAAATTATAGAAATAAAACCTTCCGGAAAGAAGCAATTCGAATTAACCGTGCAAACCGAAAAAGGGAAAGAAAAATTTTTCGTCGATTTATCGACACAAGTACAGGGGGTTATCTTGGCCAAAGACATAAAAGTAGGGCAGGAAATAGTCGTTTCTTCAAGGACCGGGGGAACTTCGGGGGTCAAAGGGGTCAGGGGAATGAAATCGCCGTTTGGTGATATGGCTTCTTCTACGAAGAGAATGTTAGGGCTTCCGGACATTCCGAATGTCCCGAACATCCCGAATATTCCGGGTGCTCCTCGAATTCCCAAGATTCCGAATGTTCCGAAAGGTCCTCCACTGACGCCGAAAGCACCGGTAATTCCCACGATTCCGGCGGGCGTTTCTATGGGGCTTTCATCTCAGGCACCCGTTGAAAAAGAACAGGAGTTAAATCAAAGCGCTCAACAGGCAGAAATGCCGGCGCCGAATGCGGAAATGAATCAGACCCAAGCGCCTCAAATGGCTAAAAAGGAAACGCAGCCAGAAGAAAAGGCAGCGCCGCCGACAGCGCAGGACTTTCTGATGGGTGAAGCCGTAAAAATGAAGAAGACGAAAATAGAAGAGAATGAAAACGCTCCGGAAAAAAAGTCGGCAGAAGAAAAGTCTTCTGACAATTCAATTCCTGAAAAATCTCTGATGCCGGAGACGGTGACCGGAAAGGTTATTGATTTAAAGAAAACTGAAAACGGAATCGAAATTAAGTTAGCGGGGAAAAAGGGGAGCGAAGAAAAGATTGTTCTTCCCCCTGAAGAGCAAGTGCAAAAAATGATGACTTTTAAAGATCTTCAAACAAAGATGAAAATTACTCTTCAAGTTTCAGAAGGGGCGAAGGGAAAAGTAGTCAATCAAATTGTGGTTGCTTAAAGTTTTGAGAAAAAGCGCTTCGTTGCCGGAATTCCTGATCGGATTCATTTGCTATCGTCGAACTTTATCGAATGGATTGGCCATCTTAAAAAAGATGTGCTCAATGCCCCGGCTGTCAGTCTGTATCTTGAAGAGATTTTAATTGCGCTCAGCATCAGCGCTACGACCAATCTCACAGGAAGCGATGGGGGGGCTCTGAAGGAACTTTCCGGTTACCAGGCCCATATGACGCATATTCCGACGTCCGGAGATGAAAAAGGGCTGCACCGTTTGGGGATTAATCTAACGAGCGATGCAGAGTTTTCAACGCACAGTTTGTTTGAGGTTTGATCGAACGTTTTCTAACGCATTTCGGTTGAAAACGTGCCAACAATTTGTTTGAGAAGTGAAAGGACAAAGCGCGTTAAGAGGATGATTTCTTGCAGGCTTGTAAAAATAATCCGGTGGAGCTTGAGTTTGTAAACTTTCCCTTGCTCTATATATTTTGCAGTTTCCTTCCAGAACGAAATCATTGGTAAACGGCTGAATGTGAGTTGGTTTGAAAACACATTCCACTTTTTTAACCACAAACTGAAGCGCGACGGAATCCGTATCCGTTGAGTTAATATTCGTGTTTGTGATTTTTCTAAAACCATGGCTGCTTGCCGGTAGATATTTTGAAGTTCTGAAACACGAAGGTTCCGCCATCCGGTTGTTTTAGAGTGAAGATGTTTAAGCTCTAATAGAACGCGTTCTTCAAGCACGCCGCGGTGGCGGGTTGCAAGCCAAGCTTCTTCCATTTCGACTGCTAATTTGGCCCAACCGGTTAACGTTTTCCAGATTTCCAAGGCTCTTCGCTTGCCATAAGCCCATCGGCTTTCAAGGGGGAAAATGGAGCGACGTTCTTTCCGGTTCTTGAGACGGAAAAAACCGTGAAGCATCGGATGTCCATTCTCGACTTGCAGCGAATTTTTATACCAAATTAAATTCATAAAAACGCCCCAATAGAGATCTCGGGGAGTGTTCCGTAAAATTTCTTTTATGTTTTCGAGGCTGTAAAAATTTCTCCAAGTGTTTTCGTAAAGTTGTGTCCATGCCCGAGGATTCATCCGCGAGTGCCGAAAAGTTTCGTGGAAAGAATCAAAGTTGTTGAGATCGGCATCGAGCGGGACTTTCCGGGAAACCAAATGTTTATGGTCTTCCGAACCCGGAAGCGGTGTTAACATGAAAAAAGATGTTTGCTGAGCTCCGATTTCCGATTTCAGAAATCTGACGTTACTTTCGATAGATTCTTGAGTATCAAAAGGGAAGCCGATGATATACCCGAGATGTGTTGTGATTCCAGCCTTGAGATAAGTCTCAATTAATTGCTTGAAGTTTGCTGTTTTGTTCTGTGTTTTTGAAGCAGCAACCAGGTTTTCTTCGTTGACGCTTTCCACTCCGATAAAAGCCTGAGTGCATCCTGCCCGGCTTGCTTTTTCAATGAAATTCGGAATCCGGTAGGATTGCGTGTCAACTTGCATGCTAAAGCTGATATTCATTCTTTCTTTTTCGCGTAAATCGATCAAAGAATCGAAAAGGGATTCCCAGTGTTGATGCCTGGCAAGATTGTCGTCGGTGAAAAAATAACTTGAGATTTTATTTTCATAAAAATTATGACGGATCATTTGAATGATCGAGTCAACAGACCGGAATCGCATTTTGCGGCCCTGTACATTGATGACTGTGCAGAAACTGCATTGAAAAGGGCATCCTCGCCCGCAATCTAAGGTTGCTAAGTTTCGGATTGCATAACGATTGGAAAGTTTTTTTGGGATTATCGGCATCGGTGCTTGCGAAATGTCAGGCGGCGTGTTTAAAAAATTATAAATGGGATGAAGCTGGTTATTGATTGAATCCCGGAGAATTATTTCCAACCGGCCTTCTACTTCTCCGGCGATGATGGTGATGCCGGCCTCGCGCAAAGCGAGAATTTCAAGAGGCGGTTCCGGCAATGTTGCCGTTACGCCGCTGACATGAAATCCGCCGATTAAAACATCGATTCCGGCATTTCGAAAAGCAAGGCCAAGATCAAATGCCCGAGGGAATTGATTGGATTGAACGCCGACCAGCCCGATGATGGTTTTTGTATTTTTCCGGCGGCTTTCCCTGATGATTTTTTTGACATTCACTCGCTCGACAGTCTCATCAATCGGTTCAATCTGCCATTTGAGATCAGCGCCGAGTGACTTACGATTTTTCACATCCTCTGCGAGCCCAAGCAGGCAGGCTAACGTGTTGCTTGGTAGAACGCCTTTCCAGTGCCGAATGACGTAACCTTCGTCGTCATATTTAGAAGGCTTAATCAAATAGAGCTTGAGGCGTTTGTACATTTGCGACCTTTCTTACCAGAAACTACTGCTTTGGTGTGCAACTATTATAAGTAGAAGATTTGGAAAAATAGCTGCGGAAGTTCCATTTCCAGTACAAATGATAACACATAAGAACCAGTTTAAATAGTAATTAATTTGACAAGGGAATATTTCCCGTATTTCGAGCTGAGCAGCTATCTGGGCATCGCTGGAAGTGGCTAACCCGACTTTTTCATCGATTTTGTGAATTGACGAGAAAGTTGCTTTGGGCGCAATAAGTTACGCCCAAAGTTTTGCGCCCTTGTTAAATCAGGGCGCAAAAGATAAGCCCTGCGTCGCAAAGACGCAAACATCTTTAGCACCGCAGCTCTTACGAGCGGAATTTCTTATTAACGATGAGAAATCCGGGCTAAGCGGACGGAGGCTGAAAATAAAACAATTGTAATGATTCTCCATAGTACCGGCGAACGGTATCTCTCGACTTGGCTATCTCAGGATATTTCTTGAGGAAACAGACGTGCGCAAGTTGATTCATTGACGCACACCGAAAGGAATAACTGATAAAATCTACACTTATTTAAGATCCCTCACTTTACAAAGCGCAAAGTGCTGTGCGTTTTATACAGCGCGACTTTGCTCGGGATCTCCGCCGCTGAAACGTAAGCGGATCCGATCGCGTTGTTCCCTCGGAAAAGCGAGGACCAGCCCTGTATTTCCAGGATGGCTGAAAATTCGCACGTCGACTGATGTTCCGTAAGATCGAGTGCTTATTTGACTTCGAGGACTTCGACGTTAAAAGTTAATTCTTTGCCGGCCAAAGGATGGTTAAAGTCGAGAATGACCGTATCAGTTTTGATTTCTTTAATCATGCCGATCATTTTCTGGCCGTCTTTGCTCGTTAATCCCATGGGCATGCCAACCTGGAGGTCTCCCGGAGGGAGCTGTGTCTTGGGCGCTTCGATCACGGCTTTCGGATCGACTGGACCAAATCCCTTATCGACTGGAATAATAATTTTCTTCTTTTCACCGACTTGAAGGCCGACTAATGCTTCTTCAAGCGCCGGGAGAATCTTCCCTGAACCGTGAACGTATTCCATCGGCTGCTTGGTTTGTTTCGAATCTTGGATGATGGTTCCGTCCACTTCGAGAGTGTAATCCAGTTTAACGGTTTTTCCGTTTGCGATTGCCTCGGCTGCGCAAATATTTTTTAACATTAAAACAAACGACATAACGAAAACCATCGACAAAATGAGGACTTTTTTTTTCATGTTTAAGCCTTTCCTTTTCGGTTTAAAGTTTGTAGCTATTGATGACGGTTACAGTAATGAAATATAAAATTTTAATTTGGAAAAAATATTTGTTTCAGCCAGCTCTGCTTTAATAGGCAGTAGACGCGGGGGGAAACAGACATGCGGGAATATTATCCCCGAAATGGATGCATGTCAACACAATCGGAAAGTTTTGAAATTTTTCGGAACCTGTCGAAATTTTTTTTATTTTTTAATCCAAGAGAAGAAATATGACGGAATAACGCTTGTCCTTCCATAAGGGTGCATGCTAAACTACAACCTGTCTTAAAATCATGTCGGAAGAAGAAAGGACAAATATGTTTACAGGAAAAATTAACAAGCTTGTGAGGCAAAGAGGTTTTGGGTTTATTAGCGCGACAGACGGGCGGGAAATCTTTTTTAACCAAAAAGATTTGGTAGGAATACGTTTTGATGAGTTGGACGAAGATTTAAAGGTTGAATTCCAGGTGGAAAAAACGCCTAAAGGGCCGTGTGCTTTTGATATCCACGTGGTGAAAGCCGTGACAATTTAGAGCTTGGATTGTTTGCATTTATGTTGACTGCCATTAAATCTGCCGCAATTTGGTTCGGAATTACGAGTTTGACGGTACTTCTCTTTTTGGTGTGTCTTTTCTTAAGCATTATTCTTTTCCCGTTTGATCGGAAGGGCAAGATTGTTCACCGTCAATGTTTCTGGTGGGCGCGGGGAATTATTAATTTAAATCCTTTCTGGAATGTTACCGTAACCGGTCTCGAAAATATAGATCCAAACGAAACCTATGTGATTGTTGCCAACCATCAAAGTCTGGCGGACATTGTTGTTCTCTATGAAACCAGAGCACAGTTTAAATGGGTGGCGAAGCAAAGTCTTTTCAGCATTCCTTTCATCGGCTGGTGTCTTTCTCTTTGCAAGCATATTAAATTAGAACGCGGTGATTTGGGTAGTATTAAAAAAGTTTATCGTGAGGCAGCCGATTGGTTGAGACGTGACATGTCGGTTTTGTTTTTTCCTGAAGGAACCCGGAGCACGGACGGTGAGATCGGAGAGTTTCAAAATGGTGCGTTTAAATTAGCCATTAAAGAAAAAAAAGCCATTCTTCCGATTTCGATCAAAGGAACAACAGAAGCGATTCCCAAAGGAACATGGTTATTTAGAACGAAGGTTTATGGGATCGTCGATGTTCATAAGCCCATCCCAACAACACAATTTGAAATACGGGATTTTGAGCGGTTAAGAGAACTGGCTCGCGCGCAACTTGTTTAAGGCGCAATCACAAGTTCGGCCAAGCTTAGTAGATAGCCCTTATTTTGGCAGCTAAAAGGGCCATAAAACAGCTTATTTTATGCTGTTATTAAAGTTGAATGTCTAAATTATTTGACATTGCAGATTCTTTCACTTATCATTTCACCGTCCTAAGTTAGGATATGAAAGATCTTAACCGCAAGGCAAAGAATTTCACCTTGCGGGTTTTTTGTTTTAGAAGGCATTTCTCGAAGAATATGATTCTTGGTGAAGCCCACAGATCTTCCAGGCTGATTGACCGATGGATTTTTGATCGGAACTTCAGCAAGGTCCTTGAGTTCCAAATAAAATTGTTAAGGTAGCTCAAGGACGGTAGTATTTAATGTTTTAAAGCCGGAGTATTTCGGGTTTTGGAAAGGAGTAGTACCATAATGGCAAAAGGAACTGTAAAGTGGTTTAATGACCGTAAAGGTTTTGGATTTATCCAAGCCGAAGGCGGGAAAGATGTGTTTGTTCATCATTCTGCGATTCAAGGCGATGGCTATAAATCTTTAAGCGAAGGTCAGCAAGTCGAATTTGAGATTATCACAGGTCCCAAAGGCGAACAAGCAGCTAATGTTGTAAAAATCTAAGTTTAGAACACGAAAGCCCGGAGCTTACTGGGCTTTTGATATTTAATTCAAGTAAAGGATAGAGAGAAAATGCAAACGAAACTATATGTTGGAAATTTAAGTTATCAAGCAACGGCAGAAGAGATTAAACAACTGTTCGTGAAGTTTGGGGAAGTGAAAAACGTCGATATTATTACCGACCGTTTTTCGGGAAGATCAAAAGGATTTGCCTTCGTTGAAATGGGAACTCCTGAAGAAGCTGAAAAAGCCCTTGAACTGAATGGAACGGAATTTGGCGGACGGAACCTCAATGTTTCCGAAGCGAAACCCAGAGAACCTCGGACTGGCGGCGGCGGTGGCGGTGGCTATCGCGGTGGTCAAGGTGGCGGTGGCGGATTCGGCGGCAAGAGACGCGGCGGTGGCGGTTTTGGCGGCGGACACGGCGGCGGCAATCGCGGCGGCGGCGGACGTGACCGTGGCGATCGTGGCGGAAACTGGTAATTAACAGGTTTGCCATATATTTTTTGACGAAATAAATTAAGTAGTTTTATTTGTTCGTTAAATTCTTGCTCCAATGTGGTTGTATTTGTTTAGCGTTTTGAAGTGATTATCTGTAGAATCCGCGCTTTTCTGTCATTCCCGCGAAAGCGGGAATCCAAAAAAAACGTGGATGCCCGCTTAAAGCATGCGGGCATGACACTACCGCAAGGTGCCATTACTTCAAAACGCTAAATAGACACATGTGGTTTGGTAAGAATTTCCAACCGAAATGACTCCGGAGCTATGAAATTGCTCCATCTGTGTTAGATGGAATAAGAATATGAAGAAGGCAGGTTTGACTTCCTATAGATAATTTTATGAGGGAGTCAAAACCTGCCTTTCTTTTTTTGCACAAACATTCAAACATAAATATAAAATCCAAATATTGTTATAAACAGGTTTTTGCGGACGGAACTATTAATCGGGAAGGAGAAGTTTACGCGTTTCCAGAATAGTTTCGTGATCGTGATCGGCCTTGGGGGCGGTGACCCGGATGAATCCTTTTTCAATCAAAGCGGGGGGGGCACTGCCGGATGTCAAGGCAGCAGGTTGGAAAGAATTGTTTCCGCTGAGTAACGGCCCCTTTGTGTGAAGGCTATTTTTGTTCCGCACAATTTGAACAAACCTTCAGATGAAAGTTCATCTATTTTTTTTTCAATTTTTGGCCGAAGCAGTTTCAAACCAGCAAAATCGATTCCTTCCGCCAGCCGGAGTCCCGTTAATAACGTTTCTGATTCTTTTTCTTCTTCGGTCAGAATGTCTTCAATGTCCCGCGTCCAATTATTTTCAGCACATTTCTTGAAATAACCGTTCACGTCTTTCGCAAATTGATACCGGATGCCGTTCAGGTATGAAAAAGCTCCGGGGCCGAGTCCGAGATACTCCTCGTTATGCCAATAAATAAGATTATGCCGGGATTCGAAGCCGGGTTTCGCGAATGTCATCAGTTCGTAGTGAACAAAACCTGCGTCGGTTAATATTTTTTCTACAAGCTGAAACATTTGAAGATGCTCCGTTTCGTACGGAAGATGTAATTTGCCGTGCTTCTGCTGAACACCGAAAACGGTTTTTTCATGAATGTCGAGATCATAAACAGTCAGTTGTTTTGCGCCCAACTCTACGGAACGGAGAATGGATTCTTCGACATCAGAAACGGTTTGACCGGGAAGCCGGATCATGATGTCGACACTAATATTTTCACAACCCATTTCGCGAAGAAGGTCCAAGGCTTTTACATTTGCTTCAGCGTTATGAGTGCGTCCGGTTTCTTTCAATAAGCGGTCTTGAAAAGCTTGCGCGCCGAGGCTGATGCGGTTGATTCCCAGATCAAGATAGGCGGCCAGCCTTTTTTCATCGACATCTTCCGGATTCATTTCGCAAGTGAATTCATAATTTTGGCGGAAATTAAAATGTTTCCGGATGCAGCCCACCAATTTTGTTATTTCGTCATCATTTAATAATGACGGAGTTCCGCCCCCGATGTAGAAAGTGTCAAATTCCAGATGACCATATTGATCTTTTGCATGCTGAAGTTCTTTTTCAATCGAGGAGATGAATTTTTTGTGGAGGGCAGCCGTGCGATTGGTTGTGGAAACGAAATTGCAGTAATGGCACTTTTTCCTGCAAAATGGAATATGGATGTAAAGTCCTCGTTTCATAAAGATATCATAAGAGAGATAGGGTTTTCCGGCAACACCGGAATTCACAAAATACGGGGAAAAAAGAAGCTTTGTTTCTTGTCGAACTTTTTCTATAATACACCTCTAAACAGTTTTTGTGTCATTCCCGCACGATTCCCTTGGGAAAGAAAGGGCCGGCCCCAGTTTTTCCGGGGTAAGCGGGAATCCAAAAATTATAGATGCCCGATAGGAGCATTCGGGCATGACAATACGAGCATGGGAGATTTGATTGTTTCAAAACGTGAAATAGATACAATGAATATAGTAATTAAAAGGAGTTTGACATGTCTACAAAGATTAAAAAAGTTCATGCCCGTGAGATTTTAGATTCACGGGGAAACCCGACGGTAGAGGTAGATGTATTATTAGCTGACGGAACACTTGGGCGTGCGGCAGTTCCGAGTGGTGCTTCGACCGGCGAACATGAAGCGGTCGAGCTTCGTGATGGTGATAAGAGCCGCTATCTTGGGAAAGGTGTTTTGAAAGCTGTTGCGAACGTGAATACTAAAATCAACAAAGCCATTTCCGGGAAAGATGCCGCATGTCAGGAAAAGATCGATCAGGTTCTGATCGATCTTGATGGAACTGAAAATAAGGCAAAACTTGGTGCGAATGCGATTTTAGGAGCTTCTCTTGCGTGTGCGAAAGCGGTGGCGTTGTCAAAGGGAGTTCCTCTTTTCCAATATCTGGGCGGAAAAAAAGCGAATATCTTGCCCGTCCCGATGATGAATATCATCAACGGCGGTGTCCACGCGGACAATAATGTTGACCTCCAGGAATTTATGATCATGCCGTTCGGTGCAAAGTGTTTTTCCGACGCACTTCGAATCGGAACAGAGGTGTTTCACAACCTGAAGAAAATTTTGCACGAAAGAAAACTTTCGACTGCGGTTGGCGACGAAGGCGGATTTGCGCCGGATTTAAAATCGAACGAAGAAGCGCTTGATGTGATTATGATTGCGATTGAGAAGGCGGGGTATCAAGCAGGTGTTGACGTTAAGATCGCTCTCGATCCGGCGAGTTCCAGTTTCTATGGGCAGGCGAAAACCGGTGAGAATAAGAATCCGGGGAAGTATGTGTTTTGTGCGGATCAATATCCGATTAAATCTTCTCAGGACATGGTTGCGTTTTATGAACATCTGGCGAACCGTTATCCGATTTTTTCGATTGAGGACGGGCTTGCCGAAGATGATTGGGATGGCTGGAAAATCCTGACCGACCGGCTCGGGAAAAGGATGCAATTGGTCGGCGATGATTTGTTTGTGACCAATGTGAAACGTTTGCAAATGGGGATTGACCGGAAAATTGCAAATTCCATTCTGATTAAAGTCAACCAAATCGGGACGCTGACTGAAACCATTAACGCAGTAACACTTGCGCATAAAAACGGCTACACGGCGGTGATGAGTCACCGGAGCGGCGAGACGGAAGATTCGACGATTGCGGACTTGGCCGTTGCGCTTTCGACGGGGCAAATTAAGACAGGCTCCGCGTCGCGCACCGATAGGCTTGCGAAATATAATCAACTGCTCCGGATCGAGGAGATTTTGGGTAAGAAAGCTGTTTACGCCGGCACATTTCTTGGCGGCAAGTGTTGTTCGACGAAAGAAAAAGCTAAGAAAACTTGTTGCTGCGGTTGTTAATAATAAAAAATAGATTTCTCAATAACGGTTTTTCTCATCTGCTGACACATTCAATTTCCCATTGGGGAATTGAATGTGTCGAAGCAGTTTTTGCTTTTCACTTTTAACTTTTTATTTATATTACCATGCGCCGTATTACACCTATTTGGATTTTTGCAGTTGTGTTCCTCGCCGGGGCTATTTATCTTCCCGGAATTTCCAAGTATTTAATTTTGAAACAAAAAGAAAAAAAACTGGAAGAGGACATCAGCCGTTTAAAAAAACAGGTTCGAGCCCTGAATGACGAAGAACAACTGCTCAGGACAAATCTTTCCCGGCTCGAAGAAGTGGTCCGGGAGGAGCTTGGTCTTGTGAAACCGGGCGAAATGGTTTATAAAATCGTGGAAGAAAAAGAGGCCTCGGAAGATAGTCAGAATGAGCCGATTAAAAAGGCCGCGGAAGAAAAACAACCGGTTAAACCTTCTCCGCCTCAATAAAGAATTTTTCTATATCAATGACGAACATTTCTGAAACAGAATCATTCGCCCGAGCAAATTTTCCGTTGCAAGCGGGATTTGACCCCGCAGTGGTGAAAGCGTTTAAATCAGCTTATCGGAAGCTTTCGGCGCGTCTAAATATTGAGAAGGGGAAACAAATCCTTGATCTTGGGTGCGGAAGAGGCCTGGTGATTGAGGCGCTCCATGATATTTCGGGATGGTTGACAGGCTTTGATTTTTCCCACGAATTTTTAACATGCGCTAAAAAACGAAATTCTTCCGTAAAATTTATTCAAGGGGATATGGAGGCAATTCCTCTTTTGGATGAAAAATTTGACGTCATTTTGGCAATTACAAGTATTGAATTTACCAAGAACAGGGAGAAAACCCTGGCGGAAATAAATCGGGTACTTAAAAAAAATGGTCTGTGTTACTTTGAGTTTCGAAACGAAGATTTTTTCCTGCCCCGGCTACTTTCAAATTTCATACGCGAATTTCTGGTAAAGTTTGGGGTGCTTGCTCCGATTAAACAAAAAGATTTTACTGATTTAAAATACTCGGAATGGAAAAACCTGATTCAAAAGGCAGGGTTTTATATCCTTTCAGAATTTCCATCCTTGCGGCCATGGAATTACGGGAATCTTTTGACGAAATTAAAAAATCTCTGTATTGAGATTTGTAAGTATATTCTGCCTCTTTCAAAGCAGTATATGGTTAGTTTTTCGTGCGAGAAAAGGGCTTAAGAGAATTAAAGTTTGTAGAACAAATGATGCCATACAAAAAGGAGTGAAATGAAAAAACAATCGAAATTGAAACAAAAAAAAAGTTCAGTTCGGTCAAAAGGCGGGGCTGACATAGCCGATATCATTGTGAAAATGCAGGAGCAGCTCACTTTTTTAGACAAGAAGATGGATAACTTGGTTGATATCTTGATCAGGCAGATCTCAGCAAGGGCAGGTGAAGTAAGACCGTCGCCTAAACCTTTTCAGCAGCATCAACATCAGCAACAACCCCATCAACAGTCACAGATACAACAACAGCGCCCGCAGCAGCAGCCTGCTCAACCTCATCATCACGGAGAGAGAAGACAAGACAATCATTTCCGGGGAAGAGTTTTGCATAAAGCGATCTGTGCAGACTGTAAGAAAGATTGTGAAATTCCTTTTCAACCGAGCCCTGGCCGGCCAGTCTACTGTAAAGCTTGCTTTTCTGTGCGCAAGGGCGGAAATTCACAAAAGGAAAGGCCCAATTATCGGCCCGGCCCCGTTCAAATTACTCCTGTAGCTAAACCGCAAGTTGTTGAAAAGAAAAGGATTGTCGAAAAGAAAAAGCCGACGGGCAAACGACGAAAATGACGGGCTTAAAAGGAAAGTCTCGTAAGAAAAGATGACAGGCACTTTTAATGAAGGACTTCGTGTATTAAAAAACAAAAGAGCCGTCAAAATTAGTGTTCGTACAAAGCCGGAACATTACCGGGGTGCCGGTGCAGATTAACAATGAGGGGGGAAGACCATGAGCAGAAAACAGATGATCAAAGTAACGCTTATCGCGAGTTTATTCTTCTTGGCTCTTGGCGGATGGTGCCTGCATCTCAGGATTCATCCTCCTGTCAAGGACGCGGATCACCTGATCCCTTTTATTTCCGGGATCCTCAGTGTATTCTGTTTGCCGCTTCTTTTTTGGCACAAGAGGACGGTCGCTTTGGCATATGTCCTCAACGGATTTTTGGTGATCATCGGTACGGTCACCATGGCCCATTTTTCAATTGTTCATTTTCAAGGGCCCGTCACGCTGGCGAACATCCTTTTGATGACGACGCTCGCTGATATCGCGGTCTTGTGGGCAAAGTTTGGGTTGGGAAAAGCGCTGTTCGATCTGGAATTTTTGAAGTCTGAGACCGATGCGGTTTCGAAAGGGCGTTTCTTCCGCTATCCGCATATGGGGTGGTGGTGGGTGCATCTTGTTGGCATTGCCGCTATCTATACTTTTGGGAACCTTTTTTGGAAATAGGGAGGAACTGTTATGCACCGATTCATGCTTTTTAAACCAGGCTGGTGGATCCTTCACGTTATCGCGATCGCGTTTATTTATTGGTTCGGACACATGATCCGATTTTAGTACGGTTTGTTCCGGCATGCCGGTATGCGAACAAATTGCCTAAAAGCTTTAGGAAAGAATGGCTGCCACTTGAATACGAGTCGTTTTAGGCCTTTTGGGCTCGCCATCCCAACCTTTTTCAAAATTCCGCATAAAACTTTTCAATCAAACCCATGTGGCGACTATGGAAGTCGCCTTCGGCTATCCCCGCAACCATTTCGAACATTTCTGGAAGCCGGAAAATCTGGTGTTTGAAGCAGTGGAGTTAAGCCTCTAACAACGCGGGAACTTGCCTGTGCTGCATTACGAAGATATCCTATTTTTAGTTGAAAGTTGAAGAGGACAGCTCTTGTGTGGATAATCCACGTGGGAAAAACCCTCGAGAGAGGAAGAAAGGAGCTGTCCCCATGAGAAGGATAACGAAAAACAGGAAGGAAGCCAAGAAACTTTTTGAAAATGTTTGTGGTGAGGAATGGCTGATGAAAGAGCTTGAGGTGTATCCGGAACAATACCGCGATCATTTTGGTAAGAAAGTCCGCCGCCTTAAGGACGGAGAAATCTTCGTGATCTGACATCTTTCAATTCGGGGGTGCAATACTTGTTTAAAATTTTGAATCTCGCAATTTAAGACTTGCGACATTAGCGAAAAATAATGAGTAAATCGCGACATTCGAGGAAAAAAGCGCTGGCATAGTGAATTTTCCTCATTTATAATTTCATACAAGTTTAATAGGGTTGCGACAATCGTCCGCCACAAAGCGTTGGCGGATCCGCCGAAGCTTTAATGGCGGACGTAAAGACTCTACAAAAGTGGTTTGCCCTCCAAAACAACTTTGATTGTCAAAAACCCAATGTCCCGCGCATTGGTCAAAAGGGAGCATTATATGAATAGAAAAATTGAAAAGCACTTGAACGACGAAGTTATTCTCTATCAAACTGCTGATAAACAAGTGGAAGTTGAAGTAAGATTAAAACATGAGATGCTATGGCTTAGCTTGAATCAAATCGCCGATTTATTTGGCAGGGATAAATCCGTAATTTCCCGACATTTGCGGAACATATATGGAAGTAAAGAGTTAGCTCAAGAAGCAACTGTTGCAAATTATGCAACAGTTCAAACAGAGGGTGATCGCCAGATACAAAGAGCCATAGATTATTATAACCTTGATGCCATTATTTCTGTTGGTTATCGCGTGAACTCAAAAAGAGGGACGCAATTCCGCATTTGGGCAACCAACGTGCTTCGAAACCATTTGATTGACGGATATACGTTGAATGAAAAAAGACTGGCAGAACAAAAGAAAAAATTAGATGCCTTACAAAAGGCTATCAAATTGATCGGGCACGCAAAAGATCGTAAGAAATTGACACTCACAGAAGCAGAAGGATTACTTCAGGTCATTAGTGATTACAGTTATGCACTTGATTTGCTGGATGATTATGATCATGAACGTGTGAAAATTAATCAGACGACACGCGACGTAAAATATAAACTGACTCAGCATGAAGCGCATAAAATGATTGAGCAGCTAAAGAACCGGTTTAAGTCCTCGCAGCTTTTCGGCAAAGAAAAAGACGAATCCTTCAAGAGTTCATTGGGAGCAATTTACCAAACATTCGATGGGAAAGAATTGTATCCAAGCGTTGAAGAAAAAGCCGCGAATCTTTTGTATTTTGTTGTGAAAAACCACTCCTTCATCGATGGGAATAAACGAATCGCCGCTGCTATTTTCATTTGGTTTTTGGAAAAGAACGGGCTTTTATATAAAACAGACGGATCGAAGCGGGTTGCGGATAATGCGCTGGTTGCATTGACATTATTAATAGCGGAAAGTGATCCGGCAGAACGCAATGTGATTTTATCGCTTGTTGTTAATTTAATTAATAAAAGAAATTAATCTTATCATGCGTGTAAATTACGGCATTCGTTTTTAAGAAATTCCGTTTTGAAACTTCTTGTGATATTACAAAAAGCGCCGGGCACCTTTTTTCGCACTTTTCCCCTTTTTTCACTTCAGGTAATGGCTGTATCAAAGGAGTCGCATGACAGATAGTCGCATTCTGCAAACCCTGTCGAAATATTGGGGGTATACAAGTTTCTGGCCGTTTCAGGAAGAGGCCATTCGTTCCATTCTTGACGGGCGAGATACGCTTACGATTCTTCCGACGGGCGGAGGGAAGTCTCTTTGTTTTCAGCTGCCTGCGCTGGTGTCGGGCGGTATGGCGGTGATCATTTCGCCGCTTATCTCGCTGATGAAGGATCAGGTGGATGATTTAAAAGACATGGGGATTTCTGCAGAATGCCTGAATTCCAGCCTCGGTGTAAAAGACGAGCGAGAAGTGATTGAAAGGATAAAATCCGCAGGGCTGAAACTTCTCTACCTTTCGCCTGAACGGTTGGCGCTTGAGCCGGTCCTGGATCTTTTAAAAAGCGTGAACGTGTCGTTTTTTGTGATCGATGAGGCTCATTGCATCAGTCATTGGGGCCACAATTTTCGCGAAGAATACCGTCAGCTCGGTTTAATCAAAAAGAATTTTGAGAATATCACAGTCCACGCATTTACCGCGACCGCGACCCGCCAGGTCCAGCAGGACGTCATCGAACAGCTCGCGCTCGATCATCCTCATGTTTATATCGGCAGTGTTGACCGGCCCAATCTGACCTACCGCGTTCTCCCGCGTTCGGGAAATGTGATCAGGCAGGTTGTGGATGTTATTAGCAAACGGCCCGAAGATCCCGGTATTATTTACTGTCTTAAACGTTCGGACGTAGATGAAATATCCGAAAAGCTGAACGATCTCGGACATCAAAACCTGCCTTACCATGCGGGCCTCCCGGACAGCGAACGCAAAAAAAATCAGGACGCCTTTTCTTCGGAGAGCGTGCCGCTGATCGTTGCTACTATTGCGTTCGGGATGGGGATAGACCGCTCCAATATCCGTTATGTGATCCATGCCGCGATGCCGAAATCCATCGAACATTACCAGCAGGAAACGGGACGCGCGGGGCGCGACGGCCTTCGGGCGGATTGCTATCTTTTTTATTCCGGGGGCGATTACCGGACGTGGGAATATATGCTGAGAGATTCTTCCGATCAGGAAGTCTTGCTGTCAAAACTGAGCGCCATGTACAACTTCTGCGTGCGTCCCGAGTGCAGGCACCGTTATCTGGTGAATTATTTTTCGCAGGACTATCAGCAGAGAAATTGCGGCAGCTGCGATTATTGCCTGGGCGAAGTCGAGATGATCGAAGAGCCGCTTGTTGTCGGGCAGAAAATATTGTCCTGCGTTGTCCGCGCGCAGGAGCGGTTCGGCGCCGCTCATATCACCGATATTCTCAAAGGAGACCTTACGGACGCCATCGAACGATGGGGGCATCAAACACTTTCAACGTTTGGCCTGATGTCCAGTGAAACAAAAATCTTTATCCGGTTTATGGTAGAACAACTGATCGGGCAGGGCTTTCTCGAGAGACGGGGCGAGTACATGACGCTTGCTCTGACAGAATCGGGGCGCAAGCTTCTTAAAGGCGAAGTGGTGCCCCTTTTGGCGAAACCCGTTGTGCTTGCCAAGAAGAAAGATGTTGAGAAAAAACGCCGGGAGAAGCGCGAAAGTGATTGGGAAGGTGTCGATGAAAAATTATTTAGTGTGTTACGCGCCAAACGCGTGGACCTCGCCCGAGAGAAAGGCGTTCCCGCCTACATTGTTTTCAGTGATAAAACGCTGAAAGACATGGCGCTCCTTAAGCCCGCAACGATCGAACAATTCGCGGAGATTTTCGGCGTCGGTGCCGCAAAACAAAAAGAATACGGCGAAATATTCATCCATTGTATCAAAGATTATTGCGCCGGAAAATCTGGTGTTTGAGGCAGTGAAGTTAACAAAATAAAACATCCTTTGCTGTCATTCCCGCGGAAGCGGGAATCAGAGAGAAAAAAAGAAAAGGCTGACAAACGCCGTTCATGTCATTCCCACATGTTTCTGGCGGGAATCTTTGTTTCGCGCAGCCTTAGCGACAGCGGCCTTACTCTTAGATCCCCGCCAAAAAAGCTTGCGGGGATGACAATTTGAGGAAAGACAACCCATGCTCGGTCTTCACAAGTGTTTCCTCATTACTGAGCATTAACACCCGGCACCTTTTTTTATGATAGAATATTGCCATGATTTATATTCTTGATGCCTATAATGTCATTCATAAAATTCCGAGCCTTGAAACCATGCTCGATAAAAGTTTGCGTGCCGCCCGCGACGCATTAGTGGCATTTTGTGGAAAATTCGCCTCCGGGCGGGGAGATATTTTAAAAATCATTCTTGTGTTTGATGGGAAATCACAATTCAGGGATTTGCCCCAGGCTCATCCGCCCAAGATCGATTTGATTTTTTCAGAAACCAACGAGGATGCGGACGAAAGAATCATCACGCTTTTGGAACAATTATCGAAGAAGACCAATGCATGTGTCGTTTCTGACGATAATTTTGTGATCAACCAAGTTCGCGCTTACGGGGCTCGCGTGATGCCGGTATGTCAATTCGAACAATTAGTCAATTCCAGAAATAAAAAAATAAAAAACCGGAAAATGCCTTTCGACAATTCCTCGCTTCCCCCAGAAATTGCACGCGCTATCACCGAAGCGTATAAGAAAGAACTCGGAATTACATAATCTTGTTTTGGAGGGTCGAGAAAGCACAAAAGCCACCGAGATTAACTCTCGATGGCTTCTTTCTTTAAAAATGGTAGTGGGCCGCTACACATCATGGCGAGGGAACATTTAGAACATTACTGCCCAAATTCACTTTTTAAAATACGCTATTTATTTATTGAAAATTTGGGGCTGTCATGACTTCCGATAAATATATTAATTGTTCATCTATTGTAAACATGACTGGAAGCCGGAAAATCCGGTGTTTGAGGATGTAGATTTGACCGGACTCGCTTAATTATAACCGGATCCTGTACTTTGTTAATTAAACTTTGGAGATTCCTTTTGAAACATTTAACACAATCCGGCGATGGTTTGAAGCACTTAAATGCGATTAAATTTCTTTGGAGGTTTCATTTAGTTTGGGGAAATGCTTTTCCGATTATGCAAAGCAAAAACCGACGGTTCAGGCACTCTGACACGTATGCGTCCATAAGAAACCATCTTGGGATAATCAAGTAGCAGATTCAAGTATCGTACAACTCAATCTTAAACTGGCGATGATTCTGGAGTCGCCGGATCCGTATTTTTTTTATTATTCAAGCGTTTAAGTTTTTTTTCTTCCCGTTTCTTTTTACGGGCTTCTTCTTTTCTTCTTTTGTTTCCGCCATAATTAGGTTTCATCATTTTCCTTTGGTTGCTTCAGGTGAACAGGCAAGCATGGGCAGCTACTATTCTTGATGAACATGAAATGACTGCCCTTGCACTACTCTCAAACGAAGATTGAATTTTAATGGGAGCGCAAGGACTGTCATGATTCCCAATATATATAATTCTGATTATTTATCAGTAAATCATGACTACCCAGCTTTGAACTTTACTTTTTTTTCTTTTTGCCTTTGAACATGCCTTTTTTCTTTTTTGTTTCTCTTTTCGAAATACTTTTATCACCCAAGTCAATCACCCCCTTTACACAAGATAGCATACGCGATTTTTCTCCAGATGCCTAATGAATAATCGTTCTCACCAGAATATTCCCAGCACTGAATTTTTTGTTTTGCATGCAGAAAACCAGAATTCCGCAGCGAGGTTTTTAGCTTTACAGGAATTACATTCGGGGTTAACGGAAATATGATTAAAGCATGGATTTATCAGGCCCAGCACTTACCACACTATAACGATTTATTTCATGTGGAAATTGTAGCTGAGTATATAAAAAATTTGAAAGGAGACAAGGATTATAAAATATATATAGATCGTAAATATACTCAAGAATCAATCTCTGTTGTGTCGTAATTTAAAGTAATTCCGCCATTAGATAGAAATAATGGGTAAATTGCGCGAAATTCTGCCCTCTGCTTTCTTGACTTCCTGCCGGTAAGCGTGTATCCTTACAGTAGGAAAGTAAGGAAACCATACATAGGAGGCAGGGCATGACGATTATTGAGACGACAAAGATGACTTCGAAGGGGCAAGTCACGATTCCTAATCGTGTAAGAAAGATCCTTCAATTACAAAAGGGCTCTTCGATCGCGTTTGGGGTAACCAAAGATGGCATTGTTATCATGCCCTGTAAAGTGACAGCAGAGTCACCTTATAGTTCTAAGGAATGGAAAAAGATCGAAAAATTGACATCTGAGAAGGGTAAAGTGTTTTCAAGCGCAAAAGATGCCAAAGACCATCTTGCCAGCCTACATACCGGAACATTTCCAAAAGTGCCAGGTTTGCAGCGAGGCGGAGGACCATTTGGAACATTTCTGCCCTTGCCTTCCAATGAAAAGTTTAATCGAAAAGGCAAGGACTGTCATGACTTCCGATAAATATATTAATTGTACATCTATTGAAAGTCATGGCTGGAAGCCGGAAAATCTGGCGTTTGAGGCGGTGAAGTTGGGGAAATAGTTAATAGTTTAATTGGGTAATCAACCGGTTCAATTAGGTAAAAAATCGTGTTGATTACCTAATTGCCTTCCTTTTTCATACTTCTGAATCAAAGACCTCTGCCAAGTTTTGTTATTTCATCTGTTAATCCCATGATATCGAATCGTTCACGAAATACTTCCTTAAAGACTATCAGCGCGCAAAAGCCTACTTGGGCATTTGTTTTGAGACATAGCCTTGTAGAAATTGTATCTCCTGCTGAATTTAATATATTTACTGTCTAACTAATAATTTCGGGTTGATTTGTCGGTTTCCAATTTTTCTTTGGCATAATTTCCTTCACTTCTTCATATGAAATGGGTCGGAAGTTGTGGCAATCAACGCCCACATCCAGGGACAGGGAAGTGGAATCATCTTTGAGATTTCCATGCGAATGTCCGTACAAGCTCCACGAGCCAGAGTGAGCCGAATCCCACGTTCTCAAAGCGTAATGGAATAGAACGATTTTCTGAATAGCACCGGAATCTTGCACTTTCAGAAGATAATAATCCTTGATCCATTCAAAGTATTTAAGCGCCATGCTTTCTTTGAGGCTTTTATCATGATTGTCTCTGATCAAGAATTTCCGTCCCTTTAGATTTTTCAAAACTTCTTCCGTTTTTTTCGGTCCCATAAGAGCAAAATCACCGACAACATAAATATTATCTTTGTCAGAAACGATCTTATTCCAGTTCTTGATTAGAACTTCGTTCATTTCCTCGACCGTTTTAAACGGGCGGTTACAGTATTTGATCGCATTTTTATGACCAAGGTGAAGATCCGCAGTGAAAAATATTTTGGATGGCATGGCTTTTACTTCTCCTTAAGATTTATCTAATTTTTTAACCTTACTCACAACTGTTTCTGTGCTTCAAAAGACAATTTTTCTCTCTTGAGTTCTGTTTGTAATTCTTTTTCCGAAGGTAAATATAGTTTGTATTTGGAAGCAAAAATCCGCTTATTCCTTTTGGGAAGCGTATAACGCACAACGGCCTCTTTTTTGTCTTCGCACAAAATGAGTCCAACCGTGGCAAGATCGCTTTTTTGTTTCAATTCTCGGTCGTAGAAGTTCACATACATTTGCATTTGCCCGATGTCCTGATGGGATAATTTCCCGATTTTTAGATCAATCAGGACATAACATCTGAGCAATGTGTGATAAAAAACAAGATCAATAAAAAAATGATCGCCATCAAGCGTGATACGTTTCTGCCGTGCCACAAAGGTAAACCCTTTTCCCAGCTCCAACAGGAATTTGGAAAGGTTATCAATCAGCGCTTGTTCGAGTTTGCTTTCATAGAGTTTTGCTTGCGGAGCAAGACCGGTAAACTCCAGAACATACGGATCCTTGATTGTGTCCGCATACGTCTCGAGTTCCTGTCCCTTCCGTGCTAATTTCATGAGCCCCTTTTTATCCTTGCTTAAAGCAAGCCGCTCAAAAAGAAGAGATCCTTTTTGACGCTCCAATTCCCGGGCAGACCAGTTATTCTTGACGCACTCAATTTCATAGAATGAACGCGCTTGCAGGTTTTCGATCCGCATGAGGATGCGGTAATGTGTCCAGCTCAATTCGAGACGCAGTGCGTCTCGAATTGGAAAAGTTAGGTAAAACTGCCGAATCTTGCGCAGGTTTGTTTCGTCAAACCCTTTTCCGAAATCTCTTGTCAGCTTTTCTGAAAGTGATTGCAACAACGATTCTCCATACGCAGCGCGATTCTTACCCTTTTGTTCTTCCTGAACTATTTCACGCCCGATCAGCCAGTACGCCTGCACCATTTCTGTGTTAATAGCACGGGCAATATTGGAACGCGCGGATTCCAGAATTTGATGAATGCGGGAATAGATATGATTTTTGTTTGAATTGTTTTTGGTGATTTGTTTTGACATGAGTGACTTGCTCCTTTTTTTGGTAATCCTACGCCTTGCGGCTTTAGGACGTTGCCGGAAACAGAACCGGCAACGGGGCAAATCACTTAACGTGGCGTCTTTACGCGATTGTCGCAACCCTTGTTGCTGAAACGGATGAATAATAGCACACACCTAATCCACAGACCATCAAAAATAAAAATATTCCCGCCATCGAGTTGACTCACATTAAAGGTATTATGTTGAGTATTGTATTATGTGAAGTAGATTGAAGAAACCCTTATTTTTCAAGCCCT